>ORJL011525535.1_pt1 | contig 55228 bp, 45 predicted proteins | sample 1779941 | NCBI WGS metagenome assembly ORJL01 (sample SAMEA104232317, study PRJEB22302) | groundwater metagenome | biome: forest; feature: aquifer; material: groundwater | place: USA | collected 2011-08-07 | depth 5.8 m | reverse complement strand
GAGCTGGCTATGGGACTCGAACCCGCGACCTGCTGATTACAAATAAGTTGACATCGTTTGTTTTCAAGCAATTAAAAGAACTATTCACTGAACTGTTCAGAACAATTTTCAATGATAGAAATCTAACACATTAATATGTTAACAACAAAAATAAAAATTTTCATCATAGATTCGCGATACACTTTAATAACAGGTACCGCTTACTACATTTATAAAGTCTTTTCCACATGTCAGAATATAGTACCTATCTCCTTTATAAAATTAATTCTAAAATTTTTTCTGCCACCTATACCACTTTGAATTGGTTGAAAAAAAATTGTGTTACTGATCCTAAACTTTTTCAGTAAATATGAATTCATGTTTTTCTGATAAAATTAATATTCTGCTCACTATTATTTTTATGGACTTCTATTATCTTCCAAATAAAAAATATCTTTCAAACGATACGAAAACAAATTTGTGGAAATGGTTCCGCAAGTAAGACGAAATCGCAAAAATTCCTGTATCAAGTTATCTGGAACTTAAACCGTATCTTTCTTCAGATAGAAAATGGAAAGAGAAATACTATCGTAATATGTTAGATGCGGTAGCACTAGGTTTGATGATAATTGATCATTCTATTTAGCACACTAATTAAAGTGAAAATAATATTTATTGAAAATTGCAATATCTCAATCGAAATATACCCTTACGCATTTCGCCTCCCAATTAATCTGTATACAGATACTTGAAGTTGTTTACTTACCTGATATAATGTACAAATTGGCACATTAAAAACAGGAGGCACAGTGAACTCATTAAATAACTGTAATTATATAGCTCTTAAGTATCTACTTTTTGAGATACGAGAACAAAATATGATGTTTCCTCCGGGGAGAACTGAACTTGAAAAAGTAGCTTCTGGGGGAGATATACTAGAAGATAAATTTAAACTATTTATGAAAATCATTTTAGAAAATTCTTCAATATTTCAAAACGATAAACTAACTAATCTGACGGAGATGGAAGAAATCTCACTAAAATTAATTAAGAATTATATAAAAAGGGATGGGATAAGAATCTCAAGCAAAACTATTCAAAAACTTGCTAATACTTCAGAATGCATTGGGATTAATTTTAATGATTATGTTAAGTTTTGGAAGTCCATTGTTTTAGAATTTATTGAAGGATGTTTTGAAATTTCTTAGTCATGAAAACTTAAGCGCCATACTTAAAAAGGTGGTGCTTTATTTTAGATTAACTATAGCTGTATAAATAAAAAGTGACTAATTAAATGTCACTATATTTCAATTCTGTGAAAGATCCTGCAGTACCTGATATGTTTCAAATTTATGTTTGGTTACAATATTAAATTCATTACCAATTAATCCTTTAAGAGAAAAAGCTTTATCAAAATCTTTTAGCGCCTCTTCTAAATTTTGTTTTTTAGTTTCTTTTGTAAGTTCATTATTATGAATTGTATACTTATAATTAATAAATGCACGTGTATCATAAAATCTTGATATCCAGTATTCATTATCATCAAATTGGGAGGTTTTAAATATCTTCTCAACTTCTAAAAAATGTTTTTGAGCGAATTTTATATCCTCAAGATTTTCAGATTCGGCTAGTATATAAGCAATGCTGTTATAACATGACATTTTGAGTATAAGATTGTCTTCTTTGGTGTTTTGCAATGCTTGTAAAAAAATATCTTGTGCAAGTTGTTTTGAAGGTACTAAGTGTAATATTTTACAAATTTCTTTGTAATCTGTCGAATCACTTTGCAAAAAAGTTGCCTGCCAGATAAGAACCCCAGTTTCCCTCAATAAACGCGGATCTTTTTGTTTATTAGAATCTAGATAATATGAAGTCTTAATGCCTTCTAGAGTTAATTCTCTTTTTCGACATAAAAAACATTTGAAATAGGTAAGTTCAAAAGTTTGTTCATTGGTTGAAGATTCTAATGCTGTATCAATTATATAACTAGCCTGCTCCAAATTACCTGCACAAGCTTCAGAAAAAGCTATAACGAGATCAATCTCAATATCAGAATCTTTTTTCTTTAACTCTAAAAGCTTATTAATTAAATCATCATATGTATTAATAGATTGCTTTTCTTTATGTAATAAATATTTTCTTGAAAGTGCTCTTATATGTGAATTATAAATATTGAGTTGTATTGGTAATTCACCAGATATCCCGCCCAAAATGAAAGTATTGTCCGTTTTAATCTTTTTTTGTATCTGAGTGAAACTAATTTTATTCTTTTTATTTATTATTTCTAAATTAGTTAGTAAATGCTGTGATAGTTCGACTAAAGAATTATTAGTTAAGTTAAATTTATCAATTATATGTTGGAGTAAACTTTCGTCACTATAAATTATATTAGATAAGTTTTTTAATACAGTTTTTACACTCGTGTCTTCAAAATATGATAAATCTTTATCGTAAATCCTTGATTTATTAAGAAAGAATAATTTTAAATTTTCTTTACTGTGAAGTAAATTATGAATCTTATCAATATTTCCTAATGCTAAATATATTAATTCTTTATCCTTATAAGAAATGTCTTCTGAATTTGAATTTTGGTAGCGATTTAATAGAGGATATACTTTTTCCAACTCCAGAAAATTTTTCATTAAATTATCCCAAAGTTGTTTCTTACCTGTTTCCTCCCATATTCTTTTTAGTCGTAGTAGAGTTATAGATTCTAAATTTCTGCTAATAGTAAATTCTAAATTATTCAGTTTAATCTTAAATAGATTATCTAAAATACTTAGCATCTTTCTTGATCTTGAAACAAATAGAACAATAGTACGTTCTTTAAAATCATTTATTTTATTAACTTCTTCAAGATAAACACATGACAGAGCATCTATAAATTTTTCATTTTCAACTTTTTTGTCGTTCTTTCCCTCATAACTAAATTCAATAAGAAATTGATCAAACCAGGGGACAGTTCTTTTAGCCAATTCTATTTCATCGATATAAAAATTCCGAAATATGTCTTCAAAATATTCTACAATTTTATTAGAAAATATTCTTCTTAATTTTTCAACACTTTCGGCCCCTGAGATTAATTCAATAGTTTTTATTAGTAAATAATCATCTTGAATATACTTTATTAGAGAGGCGGTTTCTTCACTAGTCAGGTTCTCTTTTTTATTATGTTTATCAATCAATTTTTTTAATTCTTTAAAATTATTACTGATTAAAATATCTTTTTTCAATGCGTCAAAATTCTCTTTTTTAACATTAAATGATGGTATGATATTATCAATTTCATACCTTAATTTATTAATCAATTCAACTCGATGAGGAGGTAATAATATAAGTTTATTTTGAAGATTAAAAAGATTCCACAGTGCAATACGCTCTCTTAAAACAATTGATCCAGGATTTTCATATGGGAGTGAAACAATTCCGAAGGACTCATCAAAGGGAAAACAGAACTTAAATATTTCAGAAAAATCAAGAGCATAAATGATATTGACATTTTGATTTTCCAATGCAGTTGTTTGTCTAACGGATTCAAATGCATCTTTAAGAGTAGAAAGATAAACTAAGTAACTTCTAAGTTGAAGTTTAATTTTCATATCTTATATAATTTTTCAATTTTTTCTTGTTGTTGAATCAGCACAAAATAATTAGTTATTTTTTGTATAAATGACGTTGAATTTGTTTTAAATAATATTGGAAGAACACGCACAGTATGTTTCTGTAATCTTTTCACTGTTATATTCTCACTAGTTTTCAAATAATAATTTAATAGGTACTTATATTTTGCAGGTAAATATTTTATTATAATACTAAAATCATTTAACTTATCAATTGAATTAACCGATTCACCCAGTCTTTTTATAAGCGCGATAGTGAATAATGATTTATCATAAAAATGATTAATATAAAAATTAAATAAAGACTTAATACGAAGAGCTTCAGTTTTATTAGGTACCTCGTTTTTGTTATCCTTTTGTATCAAGAAATAAAATAGATATATATTATGATAAAATATTGCGAGAGTTATTATTTGATTTAGATTTGTGGTGAGCGGAAAAGTAAAGATTACTTTAGAACATTGAATGATTTTTATATTTTTATTAATTATTACATAAGTAATCGTGTCATTTATATCTGATGTATTATTTTTTGTAACATCATTAGTACATATTACAATTGAATTAAATGACTTGGTGAGATCATTTTTAGTTAAGATATTATAATCTGTTTTGTTATATATAATCTTTAAACTAATATTATTTAGAAAATCATTTAAGTAAAAGTAAGAGTAATGATCAATTGAAATATTATAAGTTAATTCGGGGACAGATTTTTCTTCATCTTTGTTTACGATATTTAGAATTGTTTTTAGAATATCATTGCTATTTTTTCTTTGCCTTTTAATTTTACTTATGAGTTCATGCATTTTAACTGGCGGTATCACGACTTTACATAATACTTCTAAAAATTCACTGTTATAGCTATCTGAATACTTGCTGATGATTCTATCTTTTATATCAAAATAATTGGTAATGCTACCTAAAAAGCGAGCTCCTTTTTTCCCATCTAAACCAAATGCATTGCATATTTCTATTAGCACATTAGTAATTTTCTCAATTCTATAATTTTCAAAGTCGTTTAATATGGTAAATGTATTTTTATCCATATTATACTATATCCCTTAAGGAAAAAAATATGTTCCTATTAGATATTATAGCTGTGGACCAAAGTAAATTAATTCTTATTAGTTCTTTAGAATCAACTAAATACTTAACAGCATAAGATTTAAATAAATATAAAAATGGATCAGGTTTATCAACAATTAGTTGCTTTAGTTTTTCAATAGATTTTTTCTCATGTACTAATAGTCCAATATTAAATCCTCTATCCCTAGTTGTACCTCGAATGTCACTAAATCGTTTTAGATCGTTAAATGTATCTGGATCTAAATCTTTTTCAGTTTGAAGCAAAATTAAATTTCCATCTAATATGGTAAATCCAATATCTGGAAGTAAAGTACCAACTACTGTAAAATCAGACAATTTTTCTCCAAAAATATCGAAGTGGCGAAATTCTAATTGGTTAATACTTTTGTTTGCAAAGAGCGCAAATGTTTTAAAAAAAATATCATTGTTTTTATTATTTATCTTTTCACTGATTTCCTTTATTATGTCTCGAATTTTACTATCTGTAATGAGATGAAATTGATCTTGATAAATAGGTAATTCATTTTTTCTAATATAAAGAAGTAAAACTTGTAATTTTTCCATTTTTACAACTACCTTAATTGTTTTAATTCTGCATAAGCTTGAACAGCTTTATCCGTTTCATCATCTTGATCTAGCTTTTCGTTTAAAAATGCAATGAAATCTTGTATATATTCCCGTTTGTGAATATTATCAATGAAAGATATTAATTGTAGAAGTATACTATTGCGAATCTTATTTATTATTAAAAGTTCTCTGTTATTTTCGATCTTCGAATACTCGTTGTCTAAATTTGATTTCATTTTTTGTAAACATAAAAATATATCACCTGTATATTCTTTAGTCTTAGAATTCGCCACAAAATCTTTTGAATTTATTTTTAATCTAGCATCATTAACTAATGCAAATAGTTTTTTTTTATTCAGAATATATTCTTTCAGATCTAAATTTGGATTTTCAAACACAGCATAAAATAAATTGAGAGCACTAGTAGCAAAAAGTATAATAAATAATATTGTTAAGGTTAAATTAACCGCCTCATAACTAAGAGTAATTCCAACAAAAGAAAATGATTCAGATTTATATACAAATAAATATGATATTATCCCTAAATAGGGTAACAAATTGAGGATAATCGCATAGATGAAAATATTTTTGTAAATGTAAAAATTTAGAATAAATGAATATCTTATTTTATAATAAACAAAATAAATTTGACCACTGAATAATAAGAAATTGAATATCAGCAGAACAAAATTGCTCAATTTTGAAATTTCGAGTGCCTTTGTGGTCTCTATAAAAATTATTGAAGTTATAGTAGCTATGACTGATATAATAATAGGCAATATTTTAATTCTTATGTTTATCATAAACAGAAATAGATTTATAGAAAAAAATAGAAATCAAAATCTTTGTTAATCTTTTTTAAATAAAATAGCATCTAAAAATATCATTCAATTGTTATTATAAATAACATCAATTTATTTCTCAACTTTACTTTTCTATAATTATATTGATGATAATATAATTATATAACCTTTGCATCAGTACAAGTACGGTAAAAGCTTTTGTATGATTATTTTCGAAGTAGAAAAATGTGATTATTATAGATATTGTAGTAGTTATACTGATTCTTTTATGATTGAAAAGAATTATTTTACTAATTAAATAGAACTAATAATGTATCATTTTCGAATTTTGTTAATTTTTAAATAAATTCTATCAAATGAAAACTATAAATGAATAACATCGACAATTATACTAATCAATTTTTCACGTTTGAGAATCCATTTTTCATAGCTGTAATTCTCAGCATAATTGTTTTTTGTGTAATTGTTCTAATATTTATCAAAATAATATTTCCTTTACAAAAAAAGTTTATTCTAGAAAATCAAAGATACTTACTTGAGAAAGCTGAGATCATGGCTTTATTTGCTGAAATGGACCCTGATCCGTTAATTAGAATTGATACATCTGGTACAATTATTCAGACAAATGAGGCCTCACGAAAAGTATTTCCGGATATTGATAAAAATGGAAAGCAAGTTGATGAATTCTTACCAATAAATTCACGAAGAACAAATGATGAAAATGATCACTATCTCGAAAAAATTAATGATGTAACATTTTCTGTAATAGTAAAGAAATACGAAAAGCTAGGCTTTAGCAATATTTATTTACATGATGTAACAAAGATTAAAAAATATGAGCTTGAACTCGAAAACTATAAAAATAAATTAAAATCTTTTGCAGAGAGACTAGATTTTGAAAATGAAGAGTTGAAAAAATCTTTATCGTTCGAGCTTCACGATGATATTGGTCAACAATTACTAATGATAAAGATGAAACTTTCTCAATCTGAAAAATATAAACCTGAAAATTTCTTATCGGATATAGAAGCCATTTACGAAAAAATTAGAGTCATAGCTAGAACTCTCAAACCAATAGAAATCAATAATCTTGGTCTGAAACTGAGTATACAAAGTTTTATACATTCTATTTCCTTAAATTCAAAAACTGCTGGATCTTTAGAATTCCATGGTGAAGAAAAAAGTATTGATCCTAATATTGCTTTTTGTATCTACCGTATCATTCAAGAGGCCGTCAATAATGTTATTAAACATTCAAGAGCAACCGAATTTTCGATTCATATAGACATAATCGATTCCGATATAAACATTGTTATTTCAGATAATGGAATAGGTATACCTACTGAATATTTAAAATTAGTTGAAAATAAAAATCTTGGCGTTGGATTGTTTAGTATGCGAGAGAGAATAGAAAAACATAAAGGTATATTTCAAATCAATTCTTCTCCTGATGAAGGAACGACTTTACTTATTCAGCTTCCCAAGAAAGGGGCCTAATATGAATAAAATACGACTACTTCTAGCAGATGACCATACAATTGTACGTCAAGGGCTTATAGATCTTTTAACAAGATATGATGATATTAATGTTGTTACTGAAGCAAAGAGTGGTGAAGAGATGGTTGAGAAGTATTTTAGTTTCCATCCTGATGTTGTTCTCAGTGATATTGAAATGCCCGGACTAAATGGAATTGAGGCAGCGATAAAGATTTTTGATAGAGACCCCGATGCAAAGATAATTTTTTTAACCATGTATAACTCTGATGAATACATTTATAAAGCATTTCAAATAAAAGCTTCTGGTATCATTCCCAAAGAAATAATTAAAAATGAACTAGCTGATGTTATAAGAGCTGTAGCTTCAGGTCGAAAATATTTTATGGGAAAATCAGAGGAAGAATTAAATAATATTAATAAGAAATTTAATGAGTTAATGAAATCACATCGGACTAGAGCTCTTACCTTAACTCCAAGTGAAAAACAAATATTATTTTTAATTGCTGAAGGAAAATCCACAATCGAGATTGCTAAAGAGACGAGTAAAACAAAAAGGACCATTGATACGATGCGTTCAAATATGATGGGTAAATTAAACATTAAGTCCCTTCCACTATTCATTAAATATGCTATTCAATATTCATTTTTTAATAAAAATAAATTATAAAACCAGCCTAAATTAATATCTTTGAATAAACTACGATTTTGATATCATTTCTTCTATTTCTCAAGAAAATCTATCAATCCCATACATTCAACATTATTATAATATGTCGTACAAGTACGATATCTCCTTAAGAAAGCGTTGAGTATCTTTAATCAATTCTAAATACCTATAAAAGGGGTACAAAATGAATATCAATAAATCGAAAGCATTGCTAGTATTTTTTTATATTTTATTATTCGCAACTGTTAGTTTTTCTCAGACCATAGGTAAGATATATTCGCGCGAGGATGCGAATAGTTTATTTGGAAATGTGATTGAATCAGTTCCCATCAATCAAAGTGATCTAATCTCTATATTGAATCAGACTCAGAATTATATTATGTTTCAAATAAACAATGGTGAATTGATAATTCTAGGTGAAGGTAGAAGCGTATTATATCCAATAGGGAAAACAGTTAGTTCAAATGAAGTATTTGCCCTTGTTAGCAAGTCTAAAGTTATAGAATTACTTAGTCTAGGCAGTGGTAATACAATAACCCTTGAGAAAAGACAATATTATTTTACAGTCACATTTGGACTTAATACATTAGAAGACTTATTATGGTGTCCACCATTTTGTCCTTAGTTAATTTATGAATATTCCTCTCATCTTTGTAAGTTTATCAATATGTGTATGGATTTTTCCTCCATTTAAACAATATAAGTCAGATTTTTTTTATTTTTTTTTAATACAAGCACTATCAGATCCAATCAAGCTAGTTGCATTATATCTACTTCATATACATCCACAAATCTTTTCGCTAGCATTTGCGCTTTTTCTTATATCATCTTTGATGCAGAATTGTAAACAAATTTATTTTTTTATAATTCTATCAATACTATCAACAGTAGTTTTTTTGTGTTATTCCTTTGATAGGAATGTTCTAATCTTTTCATTAATTGGTACTCATCTTATTATTGTTTTAATCTTAGTGAATTTTTTGATCAAATATATTGAAAAAACCAAAGCATTTAATTTGTTCTTGTTATTATTAATTTCTTATGAGTTTATTAGTATTATTAAGTATATAGCTGGAGTATTGAGTTATGAACAAGGGGCAATTAGTTATTATTTAGCAGGGGCTATTCAAATATTATTCGGAATTCTTTTTTCGTTTATTTCTATAAAAACTAAAGACTTTCCTATACTCTCCAAAGAATAACCGCTATTAAAGTAATACCAATTATTTTTTCCCGATCAGATTTGTTAACACCACTTTTCTAATATATATACTACTTGTAGTAATGGGATAAATATTGTTTCGGGATATTGGGCATTGTTGAAAAATCTCGAGAAACAATGAAAATATATCGCAAGGTGAAAAAGTAATACACTATGTCATTTGTCGTACTTGTACAGATGCATGGGCTGAATGTTGAAGTTATATTAATTTAGAAAGTTTAATTTGTTTCAAAAGAAAAAATATTTCAAATCTTTTAGGTCAAATAATGGGGGGAACCCTAAACATAATACTTCGAAAGACTTTAAGCTTAAAGGCATTTAAAAAGATAGAGTTTACCAAACCAAAGCTTACAGAATTAATAATGGGGGGATTGTATTATTTTATTTGTACAGTTCTTCTCTTTTCAGGAATTACAAAAATAATCGACCCCTCACCGATGATTGAAACTATGAAAGCCGCATTTAAGGTTGATGAAAACTTGTTAGTACTTGCCGCAACAATTTTACCGATAGTAGAAATTGCTCTTGGCTTAATGCTGGTTTTAAAAATACAAACAAAGAAAACACTTTTAACAGCAACCGCTTTGTTCTTTGTTTTTTTTGTGTTTAGTATTTACGGAACATTAATTGGTTTGAACGTTGATTGCGGATGTTTTGGAAGTGTTGTAAAAAGTGAATTTGGAATGACAATGGTAATTAGAGATTTAATTTTGTTAACCATTGTAGTATGGTTAGCAATTATGAATAAAAAATTTGCCTCAATGAACGTTAAATAATAAAAATATCATAGTTAGATAGGAGTTAATATGTCAACGAGAGCCCCAAAATCAGTAAAATCGTGGTTGAAAAAAGCTAGTGTTACTTTATTTGCAATATTATTTTTTTTGAACCTAGGTATTGTTTTTACTGAAAATAATTCAAAAGGAGATATTTCTCTTTTTGGTATAAGTTTGACATTTTTCCAAGCTACCCTTGCTGAACCTGCTGCTGAAGAGGGAGTATTGGTATATTGGGAGCAATACAATAAATGTCGTTGTGAGCCAACTCAGTTACCATGGAAGAATTGTAGTTGTCTTTGGAGTTGGTATACTTGCTGAAGAATATCCTTGCAACCTGATTAGATTGCATGGCGCATATTCCTTTTTATTGAGAGGTATTAAAATTTAAAATATTTTTGGTATTTACATGATGAAAAATAATTTACTTCAAATTGTTATTATTTTAATTCTTCTGACTTTTACTAATTGTGGTTCCAAAGAAGAAAACGTAACGAAAACTACGAATGATGTTAAACCATTATCAGAATTAAAGCAATTATCATATCTTAAAAAATTTACTAAATTTAATGAAATATTTAATTCAATTGACACAATAAATCTTGAAACAACCAGCGAATCTTTAATGGATAAACCATGGAGTGTTCGTGTAAATGAAAAACAAATAATTGTTTCGGATATGTTTTCAACCAAGCATGTGTTAGCTTTTGCAAGAAACAATGGTAAATTTTTAGGAAGAATAGGAAGTATAGGTAGAGGACCTGAAGAATATATAACTCCTGAATTAATTGAAGTAATTGGCAATGAACTCTTTCTATATGATCCTGGACAGATGACAGTTCTTGTTTACAATTTAGATTCAAAGGTTTTTGAACGAAGCTGGAAAGTAAAAAAATATTATGTATCAATCACAGAAATAAATAATAAGCTGATATTTCTGAATAAAAATTTACAAGGATATGAAAATGATTTCGAGATTTATGATTTAAATGGTAATATATTGACGACAGGAAGCTTTCCTAAGTCAATGTCAGAACCTAAAAGATCCTTTCTCTACGGGGGGGCTTTCAAAATGACTAAATGTAACAGAAATATCGTTTACATTGGAGCAGATGAATTCAAACTGATTTTAACTGATCAATTTGATAGGAAGCAATTTTGGGGTAACGTAAAGATTCCCAGTTTAGTTAAGGCACCAAAAATACCGACACAAGGACATAATATAAAATGGCTTAAAGAAAATTATTCTTTCTTGCGAGGATTATTTGCTTTGAACCAAGGATTAATCTTTATACAGGTGGATGATTATTTTCATGTATATGATAGTGGTGGAAACTTTATTTGCTCAACAAAAAACCATGCACCAAAAAATATTTTTTGCTCTGACGGTGAATATGTGTATGAGTTCACTGAAAATTTTATGAGTGAAACAAAGGTGATATTAAACCCAAAAGTTATTGTATATAAAATAAAGCAAAATGGTGATTAATAAATTGAAAATAAGGGATATTGTAATTGTACTTGTTTTCATTTTTAATATTGTTCTATTATACATAATTGTCCAGGAACGTAATACACTAACCTTAATGAAAAACAAATTAACTATATATGAAAACCACGAAGAAGAATATAATTTCAAGGGCATTAATGCTAATATTAGAACAAGTAAAGAATATGTTTTTTATTTGGTTATTTTATTTCCAGAGTATACTTGTCCAACTTGTGTGGACCGTATGATAAATAATATTAATAAACTTTATTCTGAAAAATATAAAAGTATAATTGTTGGGTATTTGGGAGATGATATAAAAATACTTCAAAGAAAAAAAATAGAATACAATGTTGAATTATTGAATGAAACAAAGTTTTTTGGTAGCGATAAAGTTATGATTGATAGACCAGTGGCATTACTAGTTAAATTTAACAAATCTGTAGTTAACTATTGTTTTGAGGATATTAAGGATTCGTCGAAATCAATATATTATTTAAATGTTGTAAAAAATTTTCTTGATATCAAAACATAATTGAGAATAAACATTTTTATGGTTTCAATATCTCGGTGCTTTTTCATAAATAAAATGAACAAATATTTTTGACAATTAAACATTCAATAATGCAACAAAATCTCTGATAGGTGAATGAACTATTAAGTATTGTTAAATTAAAAATTGAAAGAAAATCTCGATCAAAATTAACTTATAAACGTTGAATGTGGTTGTTTTGAAAGCGGAGTTAAAAGTGAGTTTGGTGTAACAATGATAATTGGGAATTTAGTTTTTGTTAACGACTGTAATCTGGTTAACAATAAGTAAAAATAAGTTTGCCTCCGCGGGGCAATAAACAAAAAAAACATAATAAAGGAGAATCAAAATGAAAAAAATTAAAATATTTAGTGTAATATTCTTTTTAATTACTGTATTTACAACTATCTTCTTCTTACAAAGGGATTTAAAAGCAGACCAAATTCAACCTTGTGCAGTTTACGATTGTTATAATGGACCAAATATTTGTTGTGTTAATTATCTTGGCTTTGGTTGGTACCAAATTTGTTCTCAATATGATCCTATAATTGTTAATGGTTAGAAATAATGGCCGTTCAAAAAGTTATTTGGACGGCTTTTTAAATATCTAAAGAGGTATTATGAAAAACACAAAAAAGGTAATCAGTAATATTATATTAATACTAACAATACTTTACTTGGATTTTTCATTCGCTCAAAATGATAAACAATTTTTTAGATTAAAAATAAATAAAAATGAAAGTAAAATATATTTTTCAAAAACATCCTTTAACCAAATTCAGGAAAGGCGAATCATTAAAAAAAACATAAAAAAAATCTTAGAATTCGGAGGGATTCAGGATACAATACTATTCTCACCTTCAGGAATAAAAACTGATAAAAAGGGAAATATTATTGTTTTAGATTACGTTGGAAAATTTGTTAAGAAGTTTACGAGTAAAGGAAAGTTTATTAAGAAATATGGTAGACCTGGTAAAGGTCCTGGTGAGTTCATGAATCCTAATAGAATCTACCTAGATGATAAAGATAGTTTATATGTTTATGACAATCAGAATTTCACTTTAACAGCGTTTCTCAAAAAAACATCACAATTTAGAATAAAACCAGGTAGGTTGGTTTCAGAATTCTGTCCAATTGATGAAAATAATATTATTATGCTAAAAAGCTCCTATAACTCATTTGATATTTTGGAAAAGTTTAATATTAAGGGAGAATTACTAAATAATTATGAAAGTGCATTGGATAAAACCCATATACCCCAAGAAGTTAATTTCGTAGGGACAATGCTAACAGGAAATCTATTGAAACTTTCTCCCACAAGATTCGTTCATATTCCGGATTATTTGAATCAATTGTTTTTTTATAATAATAATAAATTAGAAAAAATAATGTCAACCGTTGATAAACCGACAAATCCGTTATTCGAATTGAACTATCAAAGCAATAAGTCCATGCTAGATTTTAGAGATTTATCTGAATATAAGGTTAATCATAGTTCTTTTATGGTTGAGAAAGATATTTACGTTGTAAGTAAACGGGCAATTAAAGGAAAAAATTTGATCATTGATATTTATAATGCAAGTAATGGTCTTTACAAGCATTCATTACAAATTCCTATTATGGATAGTTTCTATTTGATTCATATGACAAAAAATAAAATCTACATGATAACAACTGATCTTAAAGTAAAAGTGTTTTCATATGAATAAAATTTGGAATAACAAAAAAATATTTGCTATAGGAATAATTGTGCTTATTGTTTTTATTTTTTCCCAATATAGAAATGTAGCAAGTCATTACCTTTCTGGATTCAAAACTCAAGAAGAAATCGAGATTAGAAAGATGAAAAATTTGTTGGATGCTATTAAAACAAAAACCGAAGGGAAATCTCTTTCAGAATTAGGTCTTATTACTGGATCGAAGATATCAGAAAAGTTAAAAACATTAATCCTTTTTTACATACCCGCAAAAATATGTTTTGTTTGTGTTGAGGATTTTGTTAAAACTATTGCGAAAAAAAATAAAAAAAGGATGGCGTTAATAATTGAAAATTTACCGAATCCATCAATAATCGGCTTAGTCAAATATTTCAAGTTGCAAGATATTTCCATCTACGACAAAGATAATATATTTTCAAAAAAGATTTTAAATAATGCTAAAGTTAAAAAACCACTAGCTCTTGTGATCAAAAAAAAGATTATTCAAAAAAGTTTCATAATAGGGGATGAAGTTGAAAATGATATAGAAATACTTTTTAATGAACTAAATAAATGATTTATAAATACCGCTTATTTGTAAATATTATTTGTATTTATACTTAAATTTTTAATTTATTTCACAAGATAGTGTTTAGTAAAGAACAACTATTCTATGTTAATATCTTCATCCATCCGAATATTACAAATGCCAAGAGTGTGGGCTAACATTTTTATTGGTAACAACTGTTAAGAAAAATCAACTTGGAGAGGACATAAACATAGAAAATTTGATTAAGGGCTTGCAACAAACAAGTGGAAAAATTATAATAATTTCCATCTATTAGGAATTACAGGGAAACCATCCCAGTGTCAATAAGCTCAACAAGTATCCGCCTCCCAATTGCCTCCCTAAATCCCTCCAAAGGAGGGACTTTGAAATATTTTTGTAGTACTAGTATGAAATTCAGTTTTAAGAATAGAAATTTTCATCATTCATGCAATATGAATTTCTCTGTAAAATCATTTTTTATCATTTAATTTATTCTTGAATTATGAATATGAAAGAATTATTATATGCACAAAAATTGAGTAATTATTATGTGGTCTAGTAGATTGTGTCAATAAGCTCAACAAGTATCCGTCGCCCAATAACAATAACTGTAATTTTTATTGCAATTGCATTGTTGGGGATTTTCTCCTTTTTCAATCTTGGCATTGATCTTCTTCCAAACGTTAACATTCCTCATTTAATTGTTCAAACAACTTACACAAATGCTTCACCTGAAGAAGTGGAAAAACAAATTACAGAACCTTTAGAATCCGCAGTTGCAACAGTAACCGGAGTTAAAAAAGTAACTTCTGTTTCTAAAGAAGGTGTTTCAGTTATCTCTGTGGATTTTGTTTGGGGAACGGATATGAAGTTTGCTCTTCTTTCGCTAAGAGAAAAACTTGATAACATGAGCTTAGCTTTACCGCGCGAAGTTGGGAGACCTACAATTATTCGCTCGGATCCTTCGTCTTCACCGATAATGACGTTGGTTCTTTCTTATCGTGGAGACGTGAAACGTGAAATCCGCCAAACAGACGGTGGACGAGCGGGAAACGGGAGACTGAAAGAACAATTCTACGCTTTACACTCTACATTCAACACTCAATATCTCGATCACGGTTCTCCGAAAGAAGATATCCAGCGTTTAATTGATCTTAAAGAAGCCGGAAGAATTGTATTTAAACGCCGGCTTGAACAAATTGACGGTGTCGCTCAGGCAATAATAACGGGTGGACTTGAACGCGAAATCCTAATTCAAATTGATCCGGTAAAACTTAATTCCCTTAACCTAACATTCGAGGAAGTATCATCAGCGCTTAACTCTGCAAATCTAAATATGCCCGCGGGTTCAATAATGAAAGGGTTATTCCGTTATTCCTTAAGAACGCTCGGCGAATATAAAAATGTAAAAGATATCGAAAAGACAGTTGTTAAAAAAAATAGTAACGGCAGTTCAATTCTTATTGAAGATATAGCTGATGTTACTGAAAATTTTAAGGAACGCGAAGGGCTAACACGCTTCAACGGTAACGAAGCAATCGGAATACTTATTTACAAACAGCCGGAAGCAAATACGGTTTCAATTGCTCAATCAGTTAGAGAAACAATCTCATCACTCAAGAAAAACTATCCTGAATATGATCTGCTTGTGGTTTCAGATCAGTCCGGATTCATTGAGAATGCAATATCAAACGTGAAACAAGAAATCTACTACGGCGGTATTCTTGCTGTAATTGTTCTGTTCTTCTTTCTTGCTAATCTACGACACATTTTAATTATCGGAATAACTATACCGGCGTCATTGGTAATTACAATTCTTCTGTTATATCTCTTCAAAATAAATTTTAATATCATTTCTCTTGGCGGTATTGCTGTCGGTGTTGGTATGCTTCTAGATAATGCGATCATAGTAATAGAAAACAATATGCGTTATAGAGAGCTTGGATATTCAAACAGATTAGCTGTCATTAAAGGAACTCAAGAAGTTGCAATGCCGATAGTTGCTTCAACATTAACAACTATTGCAGTATTTCTTCCGCTAATATTTGTCAGGGGAATTGTAAGCGAACTTTTCCGTGATGAATCTTTGGCAATCGCATTTTCTCTTGCAGCATCAATAATAACTGCACTCACTTTAATACCTATGCTGGACTCTCGCGAGAGTTTCAAATTAATAAACGATCCGGAAAAATTTACTCAAGGATTTTTGATTATAAAACGGAATGAAGAAAAAAAACTTTTCAAGAGAATAATTTTCTGGATACTATTTCCATTTAAGGTTTGTATCAGATCATTCATTTATGTTCTTGCTTTAATTTATATAAAGTCGGGAGGATATTTAAATAAGAGACTGGCATTTTTCTTTAAGGCAGTTGATAAGTCTATGGAATACCTTATAGAAAAATATGAACTGCTTCTTGAGTGGTCGCTTGAAAACAAAAAGACTGTACTTGCAGTTACACTTGGTCTGGTTCTAATTACCGCTCTAGCCGCAGTAGATATGAAAAAAGAATTTATCCCTAAAGGTGCTCAGGATGAATTCATGCTTGATTTCGATTATACTTCAGGCACGTCATTGAGAGGTAACGCTGCTCTTACATCTAAAATAGAAAATTCGGTTCTTGCAATTCCTCATGTTAAAGCGCTAGTCTCTAATATAGGAAGAGTAAATGAATTTGATTTTATGAACAAAGAACAGATTACCGTTAATAAAACAAATCTTATCGTCAAATTAGATTCATATGAAAATTATTATGAAGTGCAGAATCATCTCAGAAAGATTTTGGAAAAAGTGAAAGGAATTAAATATTCATTCAATGATGTAAAGACTTCCTACTCAATGCTGCTTAATCCGTCCGATAACGATATTGCCATAAAGATAAAAAATAAAGACCTGGATAAATCATATTTAAAGGCAGAAACAATTCTTAAAAAGATTAATGAAGATCATATTGAAGGGATTAAAGAAATTAGAATCGGTTTGGAAAGGGGGACGCCGGAATTTTCAGTTACTATTAACCGGGAAAAATGTTTGGCTTACGGAGTAAGCGTAAGCAGCGTAGCTTCACAAATAGTAAGCATGGTTAAAGGAAATGTTGCAACCTACTTTTCGGATTTTGATAAGAAGATCGGTATTAATGTTAGAACTACTGAAAGAGACCGCGATGATATTGGAACCGTACTGCAGAATTACATTAAGAACGGAAACACAAAAGTTCAGCTTAAAGATCTTGTAGATTATAAGTTCGGGTTTAACTACAGTGAAATATGGAGGGAGGATCAATCGAGAACACTTTATATTTATGCTTCATTACAAAATACAAAGCTGGATGAAGTGATTAAAGAGATTGATAATGCAATTTCCGGTCTGCCGAAATCTCCTGAGGAAATAATTACTGTCGGCGGAGTAAATGAAGAAATAACAAGTGCTTTCTCTGCCCTCTACATTGCTTTGATAATTTCAGTCTTACTTATGTACATGGTTCTTGCTTCGGAGTTTGAATCTATTCTCTTTCCGTTTATAATATTACTTTCAGTTCCGTTAGGATTGATAGGAGGTATTTTACTGCTCTATATATTTGGTGAAAGTATAAGTGTTATATCATTAATGGGATTGATTATATTAGTAGGTATTGCTGATAATGATGCCGTTGTAAAAGTTGAATTTATTCTTCGCAAAAGGAGAGAAGGTCTTTCGGTTCATGATGCTATTGTTGCTGCCGGAAAGGATCGTTTTAGACCGATAGTAATGAACTCATTTACGGTTATGTTTGGTTTGATACCGATGATGATTGGAATCGGTGCAGCAACGCAATTGCGGATTTCTCTTTCACTGGCTGTTGTTGGTGGTCTTGTCTCATCTACATTTTTGACTTTGACTATTATTCCGGTTTTATATACTTATATGGAGAAATATTCAAAAAAGAAATTTGATGTAAATAAAAACGAAACTAACGGTGGGAAAAATGAAGATTAAATTATGGATTTCCATAACTATTGTAGTTTTAATAGCTATCATTATACTCTGGCTCATTCTTCCGGGCAAATCAAATCAAAATACAGACGGCAGTGAAGCAAATATTAACTATGATAAATTAGATGAAGTAGTTTTTGATGTTAAGACAAAACCCATAATCAAAGGTGATCTAATTCTCTATATAAATGCAAATGGAGTTGTAAGAGCATCAGAAGAACTTGAATTGACTTCAAATATTAACGGAGTAATAAATACGCTGAATATTTTTGAAGGGAAAGAAGTTAAAAAGGGCGATCTTATGATTGGTCTTGACGACCGTGAATATGAACTTGCATTGAATGATACAAAAGTTAAAGTAACAGATTCGAGAGTAGAGTATGGTTTTTTAGCAATGGAAGCTCCTACCGATACGAGCATTAATCTAAAAGCACGGGAAATTATAGAACAAATCAAAAAAGTTGATAAAGATTTTCAAGACGGAAAGATTGATGAATTAAAATACAATTCATTGAAAGATGAGCTTGATATGAAATTGATTTTTTCCGGTGCAAAAAGAGAAGAAGTAATTCAAAATAAAAGCGGCCTAACTACTGCAATCAACGCATACAAAAGGGCAAAGCTAAATTATGAGTACACAAAAATATTAGCTCCGTTCAATAGTGTAGTTGGTGATTTTGATTTAGTAAACGGGCAGCGGATTAATGCGGGGCAAAAACTTTGCAAACTGTTCAACACATCAACCCTTAAGATTGATGTTGGAGTTTTAGAAAACGATGTAACAACGATCAAAGTAGGAAATATTGCAAAAATTGAAGTACCCTCTGTAAATGGAGAAACATTTAACGGACGTGTAGTAAATGTAAGTCCATATATTGATAAAGAGACTAAAACATGTAAAGTAGCTATACAAATACATAACAGTTCAAACAGATTGAAACCCGGCATGTTTGTTAAAGTATTCATCGAATCGAATAATCTTCAAAATAGGGTTCTAATACCAAAAGAAGCATTGCTTGTTAGAGATAAACGCCCGCTTGTATTTGTTGTTGAAGGCGATCTTGCAAAATGGAAATACATTCAGATTGGGGAACAGAACGATGAATATATTGAAGTAAAAGAAGGTGTAGAAAAGGGAGAGAATGTAATTATTGAAGGGCAATATACTCTAGCACACGATGCAAAAGTTAGGGTGATAAAACAGTAATTATTTTTGCAGAAAGATAAATTCTGTTACTAAAAATATAACTTGACAAACCGTTTTTTTTATTTTATTGTGTTATCAGAAAATAGGGTGGGTCTTCATATTGGGGACAAACATATTCAAGGGCTACAGAGAAACGAATAATAGACTTTTTTCCTTTCTTATTTATTTAATATTGGGACTTCCAATTTTAGGTGCCGGTCTTATTAAATTTATTAATCCCAGTGATTTTGCATCTTCTCTTAAATACTCGCTCTATTTTCCTGATTGGTTAAGTATTCTAATTGCTATAATAATTCCTATAATAGAAATAATTATTGGTCTTTCATTAATTTTCGATTTATATCGTAACATATCAATAATTACTTACCGACTTCTTTTAATTTGTTTTTTATTGTTTCATATATGGAATAACTTCATATCAGTACAAAAACCATGTAACTGTTTTGGTAATCTTGTTGAGTTTAGTGGAATATGGATGATGATTATCATTTTAGTCTTGCTAATCATTTCTTTTATACATTTAAAGTCCAAGACTGAAAAAAATTCTTTCAATTCATTCCAAAAGAATTTTTCTAAGAAGAATATAATTCTTGTTGTTAGTATAGTAGTTTTAATTTTAGCAGTCGGATATGTACGCTGGTTAAGGATTGAAAGAGAATTGAATACGGGATTGATTTCTCATACCGAACTTCCTGAAGTAAGGGAAAGATTCAATGTGATTTATAATAAATATTTTTCCGAAGAGAAAAATAATAAATATACATTGGTCATCATTTTAAGGGGTAAATTGTGCATAAGTTGCCTCAATGAAATTTACTTTTGGAATAACTTAATTATTAGAGATAAAATAAATATTACTATAGTATTCCATGACTTCACAAAAAATGACATAGAAAAATATAAGATTGATCATAATATTAAGTTAAATATTATATCCTTAGAGGATACTATTTATAATGCAATTATAGGCAGGTATCCCAAATTAATTAATAGAATTTTATTTAATCCAAAAGGTCAACTTATTAGGGTTGTTTCTTATGCTGATGATAATAATGAAAAGAGTCGGTTCCTTTCCTCTCTTAAATACATAATAAATATAAACTAAAAAGAGGTGTAATATGAAAGTAGCGAAATTATTAATTTTTATTTTTGTACTATTATTTTCCTCTGTAATTATTGATTATCAATCTATTTTTGCCCTGCCACCGGTAACTTGCCTAGTATGTTTACAAAATGAAGATGGATCATATTATTGTGATGAACAATCACCAGGCTATATTACTTGTGATAAAAATTATCGACCTTGTAAAATGACAACAGATTGTAAATAATTATTAGTTTATAAAATGACATTCACAATTTGTGGATGTCATTGTTTTATTATTAATTATTGGTATATCTATGCATAAAGCAATAAAAATTATTTTAATAATTTCTCTAACTGTTTTATTTAGTTTATTGATTTCGTGTCAAAAAGAAAATAAAATCGGTAGCATTAATAACTTAAGTGATGTCAGAATCATAGAAAATAAGATCAATCGTCTCAAACCTTTGTTGGTCCCTGACACAACCCAAAATAATACTATAGATCATAGTGTAAGTACATTTTGTTTTGTCCCACCTAATTTTATTTATTATTTAGATAGATATAAGAAAAAGATATATGTTATTGTTTCTACCAACGGAAAGGAGATTTTATCTTTTAGTAGGCCAGGTCGTGGCCCTGGAGAATTTAAAAATGTAAATTTAATTCGATACTTTCCTGACGGAATGATTTCAGTTTTAGATAATTCCTTAAGAAGAATAACTTTATTTGATAAAAGAGGCAATGTAAAGCAAACGATTCACACTCCATATCCACTTAGTGATATTGCATTTATGCCTAATGGAAAATTATTGCTCAGCTCCTTTGAACTAATACCAAACTATAAACCTCTTAAAATCCTATCCATAAACGATGAAAAAATATTCTCAGAATTTGGTTTTATTATTGATCCACAAGTAAAGCTTACTGAACGTCTTAACTTTTCTTCGTTTACAAAAATAAATCGTTCCCTTTATTCATCAATGGGAATGGTAAAAATTTTGTTATTACCAAACAGTAAAGATATTATTTATTCTCAAAAGCATCCTTATTATCTATTAAAATATAATATTGAAACTAAAAATTTCTTTCGTTTTGATACTAAATTACCTTATTCAACTGATTTAATGGATGAAATAATTATGGACGAGAAAAAAGAATCGACTACATTTATTGATCATCCATCAGCACGTATAATGGCCCCCAAATGTCTAAATAATTTAATTCTAATACCTATTTTTAGTGCTGGTTCACAAAATAATTTTTTAGATTGCTATTCAATTGATGGTAAATTTGTTAAACGTTTAAGGATCCCATCGTTGGATAAAGGTTTAGAAGCATGGATAGTTGATATTTCACCTGCATTAGAAATTTTTGTATTGGTTTCAGCACCCAATCATTTCTATTGGATAGAGAGATTTCAAATTGATCCAACCGTATTCAATTAGTTCTTATTAAACATCGCAGCATGTTCTTTAAAAATATATTTTTACTAAATCTTTAAAATTCAAAAGGTAATATGTTTAAATTATTGATCAATTGATTATATTGAATCAATTGAAACGCGATCATTAAATTTTGTGAAAAAAATCTTCTACACATTCCTCACCCGCCCAATTACAACAGCAATGTTTTTTTTCAGTGTGGTTGTTATTGGTATCGTCTCCGTACTTAATCTGCCCGTTGAACTAAGCCCAAACGTAGAGTACCCCCGCTTATCTGTTTCGGTTGCATGGCTAGGCGTCTCACCAGAAGCAGTGGAAGCTCATCTTACCTCTCCCATCGAAGCAGAACTTGCAACAATTCAAGGAGTTAAAAAAATCTCATCCATTTCATCTGAAGGATCTGCACAAATTTCATTAGAATTCCATCCTTCTGTTGATATCGAGTATGCACGAGTAGAGATAAATGAAAAACTTTCTTCAATAAAGAATACTTTACCTGTTGGTGTCTCATCACCAAGAGTTTCTCAGTACATACCAAAGGATCTTCAAAACTTGCAAGGGTTTTTAACTTATTCGATTTCATCCAACAGATCGTCTAACGATGTGCGTAAGTATTTATTAGATAATGTTGCGATGCGCTTAAAAAATGTTGACGGTGTTTCAGACGTTGAAGTAAGAGGTGGTTCGGATAGATTGATAGAGATCGTTATAGATTATGATAAAGCAAAATCGCTTGGAATACTTAATGAAGAAATTAACAATGCAATTTCAGAAACAGAAAATATAATACATGCCGGAAAGCTGGAAAAGAACAATAATCAAATCTTTGTAAAAATAAATAACGAAGTGATTAATCCTGCCCTAATTGGTGAACAAGTGGTTAAACTGTTGCCAAACGGAAATTCGATCCGCATAAGAGATATTGCCAAAATTGTAGATGATTACGAAGAACAGCTTTCTTATTACAGAATAAACGGAAAAGAAACCGTTACACTGATAATTAATAAAGAGCTGGGTGCTAATACATTAAGCGTTGCAAAAGCTGTGGACCAAAAATTAAACGATCTGTCAAAAGAATTTCCATCGGATTTTATTATCACAAAAGAGATTGATAGAAGTAAGGATATATACAAAGATCTGGATGAATTATATAAAGACGGGCTTTTTTCACTTATAATTATTTTCCTGGTTGTTTCGGTGATTTTTAGAAATATTCGCTATCCATTTATTATACTTTCATCAATCGTTTTTTCACTACTTGCAGCTTTTGCATTATTCTTCCTTTTTGGTCTTACTCTTAACATTATAACATTTTCATGTTTTGTCCTTGGTTTTGGATTCATAGTGGATAATTCAATTGTTGTGTTAGATTATCTTGATAAACATTATGACGGACGCGGTGAAAAACATTTAACTGTACTTGTTAAAGAAATTTTTTTCCCGTTGTTTACATCAACAATTACCATTACTGCTGTTTTTATTCCACTAATATTTTTGACGGGAGAACTTCAACTCTATTTCCAACAGTTCGCTTTGGGAATCGGTTTTACTCTTTTAGCTTCTTTAGTTGTCTCATTTACTGTTGTGCCGTTATTATATTTAAAAACATTTCATAAAAGAAGAAAAACTGTAAAAGATAAGAACGATGAAAGTCTCCTATATAAAGTTTACAGAAAAATTGTAACTCAAATTATTAAAAGAAAAAAACTAAGTGTTGCATTTCTAATCATTGTAATTGGTCTGCCCGTTTGGCTTATTCCTTCTAGAATTGAAACGCCGATAATAGGTGAAACCTACAATTCAATATTTGATAGCGAGACATATCAAGAAGTTAAACCTTATGTAAATTATGCATTGGGTGGGGTGTTAAATTTATTTTTTAATCATGTATCACGAGGAGAGTTATGGAATTACGGTGAAGAGACATACATATACATCCGTCTTGATTTACCAAATGGTAATAGAATTGAAAGAATAAATAAATTATGTAATGATTTAGAAAATGAAATATTAGCATATAAGAAAAACTACAAAACTTTAATTGCTAATGTAGTGGATGAAGAATCAGCGACTCTTAGGGTTGAGTTTACCCCAGAACAATCTAATACTGCTTTCCCATACATGCTCAAAAATTACGTTACAGCATATGCAACACGTCTCGGGGGAGTTGATTCTTATGTTTATGGATTTGGTCCCGGTTTTTCAAATGCAGGCGGTGGATCGTCTAGTATGTTCAATGTAGAGGTAAAAGGATTCAATTTTGAAAAAGTTAGATCAATTGCTGAATCATTCCGTGATATAATCAAAAGAAACCCTCGCGTTGATAATGTTGACATTGATAAATCTATGTCTTATTGGTCGCCGGAAACATATGAAATAGTTGGTAAAATTAATCGTGACAGATTAGCTGCATATAGTATTTCTGTTCAAGATCTATTTTCAATAATAGCCAAGAATACAACTGGGAACATGAGTTACAACCGATTTAAGATTTTAAATGAATCTGTAAACTACCGCGTAAAATTTTCTAATTATAATGATATACAATTGGATGAACTTAAAAGTCTAATAATAAACGAGAATGGAAAAGAGAAATTTAAAGTAAGTGATTTGATAGCATTTGAAGAAAGAAAAGTACTTTCCTCTATTAACCGTATAGATCAACAGTACGTCCGTTATGTCAGTTTTGAGTTCAAGGGTCCTTATAAATACGGCAATAAGTTTTTGGAATCTTCCGTTGCAGCTTTAAAAGTACCTGAAGGCTACTCACTAAAGCAGCCTGATTATTCATTTCTTTTTGCCCAAGAAGACGAAATTAATATTTGGATAGTTTTAGGTGCTTCTATTTTTGTAATCTTTATGGTTACGGCCGGTTTTTTTGAATCATTTAAAAGACCATTTATAATTATTTCAGCAGTCCCTTTTGCAATTATTGGTGCAATCTTTCTTTTTTGGTTAACCGATAATAATATTGAGAGAGGTGCTTATGCTGGAATGTTATTATTAGTTGGATTGTCAGTATCTAATTCTATTGTTTTGATAAGTTATTTCTCTAAAAATATTATTAAAAATTCAGAAGAATTAATTACTGCAACAAAAACTCGCCTTCGCGCTATAACAGCTACAACATTAACCACCTTTGCGGCGCTCCTTCCCTTTATTTTAGGTGAGCGAGCAACATTTTGGAAGAATTTAAGTATTAGTATCGCAGGGGGCATATTTATTTCATCTCTTTATATTATTCTGTTTTTACCATTAGCATTTTATATAATGAATTATAAAAGGGTAAACAGACCATTTAATAATTTAATCTGTTAATAAATATTACAATAATTAAGAACAACAAAAATTAATATCAATTTTTATACTTTATTGAAGTAGATAAGTCATCATATTTAGTAAAGAAAGTTTTATATCCACCTTCTTTTTACCGTACTTATACTGATTCCGAGTATGTCCTACCACATTATATTGTAAGTAAATAAACCTGCAGATTATTTAATCTTTGAGGACAAAATTAATGTCTATAAGGATTCGTGTCTCTTGTATTAATAAGCGTGAACATTACAACCCGCATGAACGGATTATCAATATTGGTGGTGTAAATCATGATGGCAGTAGATGGAAAATGTCACAACAAAAAGTTATTGAGTCTATCAAGAAAGGTGAATATGATTTCTACGTAAGAGTTGGCAATTACGAAGCTACTGTTATTGTTTCAACATATAACGACAATGAATATCTTAAAACTTATCCTGATGCAATCGGGAAAGATAATCTACTAAATCTACCGGAATGTCCATAAGGGATTTAAAAATTAAAAAGGAGAAAATATGAGTGGCGGAAACTCCTTTAATTTATAAAACTAAATTAAGATGCAAAATATTTTAAGTAGAAATGGAAAAACATAATCTATCAAACGGCAGAGGTTTAAGATGAATCAATCAACTCATGCTTGGCTTGCTGTGGAAGCGTACAGGAAAATATTAACATTATCAAAGACTCCTGAGGGGAAAAATAAACATTTACAAGGCCTAGAAAAAATTCTTGGAGAAAATTTAGAAGATGTAGTTGTAGCGTCTTGGTTACCGGACTCTCTAATCAAGGATATGACGTATGGTCATATTTTTAAAAACTCCAAATACGATGGAGATCAACAAAATCGCTTCATAATTGACAAAAATGATCTCAGAGAACATCTTGCGAAAGATACTCTTATTCCAACAGTAGCTTTCGATTTAGTCCCGGATACGTGGTGGAATTGTGCTTATCGAGTTAAAGATAATGGAGGGCATTTGCCTGCAAGAATTAATTCTCTTAGTCAAACCGTAAGAGATATGTTTAGGATGGGAGATGATGCGGTTATGAAATTAACAGGCATCAAGTCAAAAGGATCGGAAATTGTAGCAAAAAAACTTCTCTTTTCTCCCAAGAATATCGCTACAATACTCTGGATGATGAGTCATTATATTGCTGATGCACATATGCCTTTTCATTGTGATAACCGTGCTCTTGCATCAACTGCAAAGCAGGATACTCATAAAAAAGTGGAAAATATTTGGGGAAAACAATTATCAAAATTGTTTCATTCCAAAGTAGTTTTGAGGAAAAATCCAAAAGAAATTCTTTCTGCTCAACTTCCAAAAGTATCGAAGTTTGTTGGTCTCGATTTCGGCAATGATATACAACCTTTGAAGAACGGAAGCGATCAATGGAAAGAAGCTGTATATATATGCAGAGCTAGCTTTGCTACCTCATTTGCATTTGTTCCCCCAAGTATTGCAAATGTGGATGACCAAGACAAGAATGTAAGTCTTGATGATATAATGAAAGATGGTTGTTGCGGAGAGGAGCTTTTTTGGAAATTGTCTAAAGCTATAATGATCGATTCAGTAAATTCAATTGCGATGTTCTGGTCAGATACTTGGTTGGATTTTGTTAAACCCAAATAGAGTAATTCATAATTTTTTTGAAGAGAAAATATTTGAATAAATCGAGGACTCAACAGGTAAGTTCTATCTTTCGTTTACTTATTGGTTGATGTCAGGATGGCGTATTAAATGTAATGACATTAACCTTTATGAAAAAAAAATTTGTATAACTAAGACATGTAAATCAGGAACCCTATAGCAGTGTGTTGCTTAATATAAAGTATATGAATTGTGACTAGCAATCGTTGCCCTATGAAAACGGTACTCTAAATCTCATAGACATTAACAAAGGGAGGGTATATATGGCAAAACTTATCACTGTTGTTACAGGACCTATTGTAGGACTTAACTCTACCAAATTCATCGATAAAACAGTTGAATTTGCATCGGGCCTTGGCTTAAAGATTTACACATTTAATCTATTTGATGAAATTATTGAGCAAGCTGGTGAGAGTATTGATTCAGCTTACAAAGAAATAACATCAATCGGTGAAATACTCGACGGCTACCAGTATCAATTCCAATCTTTACGTGAAAAAGCTTATCTGTCTATCTCACGGAAAATAGACAGACTTCCGAAAGAGGCTAGTGTAATTATCCGCACGCCTGCATCTATAGAGTGGCGCGGCGTAATTAATATTCTAAAAGACCACCGGATAATAGCCGATGTTATTAAGCCCGACCGAATTGTGACTCTTATTGACGCCGAATGGAAAATTATGGATAGGTTGAAAACGAATTACGGTAAGCACGCATTAGAAGTAATTGCTCACCAGAAAGAGCTGAGCATTGAAAAAATATTGCAATGGCTCGGCTCCGAAGTTTCCGTAAGCGAAGACTGGGCAGAATGGCTAAGAGAACTTACTGGAAAGCGTGTTCGCCACTATGTATTGGGTATTCATTGTCCGGCATATCACGATAGAACAAAATACACTTTTGATGTTGAGAATCTTACGAAGTTTGCAACACAGCCGAAACTTCCCGCCTTTTATTCTTCATATTCAATGACAGTAGCAACGGAAAATGTGAGAAAACAAATCAACGAATTAATCTGGAAACTGCGTGGGTATGGCGCTGTTATTGACCCGGCAAGTATTGAAATAGGAACAAATATAGATCCTAAAGATGAATCAGTTGTGTTTGCATATACGGTTACCCGCGATCTTAAATGGGATGTTCAAAAAGTGGATATTGTTGCAGCGTTCCATCCTTATATCAAAATGCCTCCTTTAAGTACGGGTATGCTAGATGAGTTAGGACATGCAAGAGCATTTAGAAAGGAAAGATATTTCTTACTTCCTTCCGGCGGGGGAAGTCCATTTACAAAAAATAATTATGTTCCCGAAGAACATATATTTAAAACCGGGAAAGATTTTTTCAACTACCTTGAAACTAAACGTAAACCGTCACTTAAACCGTTTTGTAAATCAATAACAAAGGCATTCGCACAATGGCAGCTAAAAAACATATCAACGAAATAAGCGGGGAAAAACTTCTTGACCGTATCCGCGTTCAAGCAATGTTTAACAATAAATCCCCTAAGGCAATCTTTAGAACAGAGAGTCTAAAAGAAAGCGATGATCAAATAACTGAAAAGATGAAACAGAAAGATAAGAGTCGTTATAATGAATGGGATAATTATAAAAGCGCTGCAATAATAAAACATGAAAAAGTAATTATACAGTCTTTGTCTTCCGAAAATCTACGTTTCAAAACCTATCTTAAAGAACTTGAAGAAGCATATCTACAGAGATATCTGATCCCCCGCGATAAAGCTTTACAAGAATTGGTTTTGCTCGGACAGGAAATTTTACACCGGAAGTATTTTGCTTTGATGCTAAATCCGGATAAAAAAATAATTCTTTCGTCTATTGCCGCTATGATTGTAGAAACCGGTTCTTCAGCAATACAAATTCTGGGTAGAACGCCAGCAGGTCCAAAACATCCGTACCGTAAATTCAATAACAGCAGAGCCCCTAAAACATCTTCTTTAGGAATTGAAATTTTGTCAAGCGGGTCATTTCCTGATTGGGCTGACCCAGCTTTGAGGGATTTACGTTCAGAAGGTAAGATTTCGAAAATGGGATTTGAAAATGTTATTGAAGCTGCGATAGATACTCCAAGGTCTCATGCATTAAAGAAATTACTTGACAAAGGTATTGATCTATCTCCTCTGAGTTTTCCAATGTTTCATAGAATGATGCTTGATCTTGAATTAATGAGACTGGGACAGGCTACAACTCCCGGGACATATAATATGCTTCTTAATTCGTTTTATAATGGGGCTTTGTTCGTAGATCATTCAACAAATGTAAGTGAACAGGTTCAAATTATTTATGAGGAAGAAAACTGGAAATCACCTTATCAGATTAAACCAGATAAAAACCCTAAAGAGCAAGCTGTTGAAGCTGCAAATAAACTTCTAACAAAATATTTCCTTTTGAAATCTGAAAGCATAATTAACCGAGATCACCCTCGTGAAGCAAGAATTGAATTTAGTTCTGATACAGATCCTAATCTAGTACGCACTTTTTTTGCAGAACTGATAAAACTATTAAAGAATGGGATAAAAAGAGAAGGAAAAGGAAAACTTAAAATTGCGCCAGTGCATAAAGTAGTTCCATCAGTTAGGTTGATGAATCCAGATGATAATATTACAGTCGTAAAAAAAATGATTGATCTAATTGTTTCGATTGGATTTAAGGAATTATACATAACGGCGGACATTGTCTATCATCAACCAGGATTGCTGCAGTATTTCCCATCAATAAAAGATACAAACACGGTTATCAAATACGCAAAAACTACAAAAGTTAAATTACTTAACGGGCGTACTATAGATATTGTGGCAACATCCAACAAAGCAATTGAAGCCGCTGCAGGTGCTATTGAATCCGGGCAGGGCTGCATTAAGATTGGTCTTCTTGGATTAACTTATGAACAAATGAAAGAATTTATACGACGCGTAAAAAAAGGATTGAACTCATATTATAAACGGCAAGAGAACCAACTACTTGTCTTTATTGGAATAATTGACCGACCTATAGTTTCCAATAATATGGTTTATGAAAAACCTTTTGATGTCTCAGAAAAGTTTATTGAACTAATGACATCTTTAAGGCATGATATACTTCTCATTGATACAATGGATAAAGGCGAAGATGATAAGCGTTTAGTTGATGCGCACGATATAAAAGGTGGTCATTTTACAGCTGAAGAAGTACGAAAATTAAATAGAAAAGCTCAGAAAGGCAGATGTGATCTTTGGGTTGCTGGATCTTATACCGAACAACAAGTTTATGAGACATCGATGGATTCGCCTGAAGAGCGACCAAGCTTAATTTGTTTAGGCGGTGCAGAGAGAAGTTTTGGCGGGTTAAGGCTTGACCCAAGAGAAGCCTTTACACCAGCACACAAATCCACTGAAGAAAATAAATTATCAGCGTTACTTGATTATGATGCTGATGTTAAATTTATGCTTAGCAGAGAAAATAAATTAGCTCGCGATGCTGGACATGTTGTTGGAGAATTGAAAAGAAGAAGATCAAATAAATGGGATCAACTGGATAAAATGCGGAAAGATTACCTGAAAGTTCGTGATAATTATTTTAAAACTCTGGCAGAATATGCAAAAGAATTAGGTCTACTTACGAAGAATATTGATACGCTGATATTCAAAAACAAAGAGATATTTAAGAAATTATCTGCAGATAAAAAGAAAAAAATGAAACGACTACAACAAATATTTGAAACGAGTAGAATAAAATATGTTGATAGTGTTTCCGAACAAATGTTTATTCTCTTTAAGGATGAATGGATCAAAGTAACAAAATAATATTCTGTTGTTATACACACGGACATATTTTATTCAACTGTGTAATAAAGTAGAAAAATAATTCAATCGATTTTAGATAATGTAGGAGGCATACAATGAAGAGAGGAACTTATGGCTTTGATGTTACAAACGATGGTGATTTAATTAATTCAGCCGGGAATGTTGAACTTTTACGAAAGATGTGGATGGGTCGTGAAATAGTTGAAGGATATTACCTGGGCCCCGGTAATCCGGGAGATTTTAATTACGGCGCATGGCACAGCTCCTGTCATCTCGCAGGTGCAGGCGGTGTCTATAAAACCAAGAAGGGTAAATTTTTGTTTCTGGAAATTTCTTTTGATTCTGTACGTATGGATTATTATGCAAGTCTAACTGTGAAGGAGAATAATAATACATCTACTTATAGAATTGATTCAACAGAAGGTCGTTCTTTAATTGATGATGCAATTTTAGTTGGATTTATTGAAGGCAATTCACAAGGACGGATTTCAGCACGGTTTATTAATGATCCTCCGAACCTTTTTAATTCATGGAGAAGACAAGACTTTGATATGCCGCCTGGTAGTACTGAAGACGGCGGAAAAGTTTGGGAACATTGGTGTACTTTACGAGATGTTCGAGAGACTTCTCAGATAGCTACTTCGGTGCTTACTTCTTACGTCTCTTTAGTCGCTGCTTTAGGTGATAAATTTCCTGCAATGGTAATTCGAGGAAGAAGAGATTACTGCCATCCCGAACAACTATGTGCAATGGTTCAAGCCGGGTTTGTTTCAAAAAAATCTGCTCTTTTAGATATTACTCCAAAACCGATACCCGCGAATATTGAAGCAATATTAAAAACTGCAGAGCCTGCAAAAGAACTTGAAGGAATTGAAATGCTGGAATGGTCGGAAAAACAATTTTCATATTATATGTATTCGCGTAAAATAGGAAGCTGGAGTACATTAAAACAAGTGGCTGTTGATCTTGACGAGTTCGGATTATGAAAAAAAACAATTAAAATAATAAAAGAAGAGACTGATATGCGTATTAGAGAAAACAATAAAGACATAACAGTGCAGGCTATTGCAGGCACTTATGTTGTGTTGCTAGGCATGAATGCAAATGAATCGGCAAGAAAAGGATTATTGGGTTTCGCGATTCAGCGTCAGGATTTGACAGAAAACGAACAGTACTGGCTTGCTGGGTTTAGAACATTCAAAGAGACAGCTCCAAATCCAAAACCGGGATCACTTGTTACAACACATGAACATCCTATCCAGGCTTTTTTATGGGGAGACTACACAGCTAAACCAGATCACCACTATAAGTATACAGTTATTCCCGTTTACGGTCAGCCGAAAAAACTCGAATATGGGGATGGTATAACTGTAGATGTAAATACTGAAAACGAGGATCAGGGAAAATACGCTATTTTCTTTAACAGAGGTGTTGCTGGCAGCCAGGCTTATGCAAGGAAATTCGGTAATAAAAAACCGAATGAAGTTCCGGATAATGCAGCTTACAAATGGCTTTCGCGAGGACTCGAAGAAGCAATTATTGAATTCATTGGACAAGCCAATGGAAAAGATTATTCGCTTCGGGCTTCGGTATATGAATTTAGCTGGCCTAATGTTCTTAATGCCTTTAAGAAAGCTGCAACTATTGCAGATGTCAAAATTGTTTACGATTGCCGAAAACCTAATCCAAAGAAAACAAGTGATACAGCGATCAAAAAAGCTGGGCTAAGAGATTATATGATAAAAAGGAAAAGCAACCCCAGCTATATTTCGCACAACAAGTTTATTGTATTATTAAAAAATGGAAAACCTATAGAAGTATGGACAGGTTCGACTAACTTTACCGAAGGAGGAATATTCGGTCAATCGAACGTTGGTTTTATTATAAGAGATTCTGAGATTGCGGAAAAATATCTTGAATACTGGAACGATCTTGCAAAAGATACACCTGCCAAAACTCTGAGACACACCAATATAGAGAATACGCCCGATCTTTCCGGTGCACCCTCAAAAGGAATTACCCCAATATTTAGTCCAAGGCCAGATTTAAATATTTTAGAATGGTACGCGCAAAGAATGGGAAGTGCTAAAAACGTGCTTGGTTTTACAGCTGCTTTTGGAGTAAACAAAATGCTGGCCGATGTACTTGCAGAAGACGGTAACGATCTAAGATACATACTTTTAGAGAAGAAGGGTCCCACGTTTAACCAATTCAGCAAAGTAAAAAATAATATGATTGCGTTGGGGACTGTTCTTGATCAAAATGTTATAGAAAAAACAAAACTCTATCGCTGGCTCGGCGAATCATTAACTGGTCTAAACACATTTGTAGAATACCTACATACAAAATATTTTTTTCTTGATCCTCTCAGCAACGATCCAACTGTAATTTCCGGATCTGCCAACTTTAGCGTCGCGTCAACCAAGAATAACGACGAGAATATGATCATCATTCATGGTGATACTAGTGTTGCGGATATTTATCTTGGCGAGTTCATGCGTCTTTGGGATCATTTCTATTTCAGAGATATAGTCAGCCGGCTTTCAAAGGAATCAACAGTTGATTCTTCTTATTTACGGCCGGATGATTCGTGGACAGACAAATTTTTCAAGCAGGGTTTGATTCACGAAAAAGTTAGATTAGCGTTTGCATAGGTATTGCAATTTTTCCAAAAGAAAAATTTTAATTGGAAGAAAATAATAACTGCTGTGAAATTATTTGGCATGTTATTTTATTGTTTGCTATCCGAGGAGATAGAAGATGAAAACGAGAATGAAAATAATCGGTGTTGTGATTAAAGCAATCATCACCTTGAGTATTCTAACCTTATTCCTATCTTCAGGTTGTGGGAAGGTTGAAACACCACAATCAAAAAATTCCTCTAATGATAACGAGGTTCAAGCACAAAAAACAAATGAAGGCAACGGTCAACAACTAATCAAGGATGAAGGAAAAATCAAAGCTGAAGGAAAACAAAAGTCCGAAATTAAATCATCTAATCAAAAAGATGGCAAACCAAGTAAGAATATAGAGCTAAAAAAACAAGAACTCCGATTGCTACGACTCAAGAAAGAAGAAGAACCAAAAGCCGAATTAAAATCATTGAAAAGAAAAGCCACGGAAAAGGCACAATCGGACTCGAAACAGGAAGATTATCTTAGCAAGATAGATAAGATTCTTGAAGAGCTGGATTTCGGAAATATCGTATTCAATGTACCCAGCACAATTAATATTAAAAACACGGCAGTTATTCAGCTTTTGCTCGGGATGGAAGTTCCGTTAAATGAGTTAAAGCAAAATGTTGTTGCGGAAGGCGAGATAGTGGGGGCAAGCATTCAAGTTTCCAACCGTATGCAAGCCCGTTTATCCGGTCCTAATTTTTCTATCACCACTATAACACCGGAAGAACAAGCTGTATCGCGAAAAAATATCACCGAATGGAAATGGGAAATTAAACCAATCACTTCCGGGCGTCATTACTTACATTTGACATTATCAGTTGTTCTGATTGTCGAGGGCACTTCCTCACCACGGGTAATTCGTACATTCGATAAATTAATTGCAATAGAGATAACCTGGTATCAGCGGACAGGTTTATTTTTCCAGAATAATTGGCATTGGTTGTGGACTGCTTTATTAGTACCAATAGGTGGGTGGCTATGGAAGAAGAAAAAAGGATCAAAACCAAAAGATAATCTACCAACAAACTAACACTCATGGATAAATGATTAGGTGGGTCTGTGAATTGAAACATCTTGAGTTTTTCCATTGCCATACATTCATTTGGCGGATTAGTTAATCGTTCTGTTTTATATATAGTATAAATCTGTTGAATGAAATGAAAAAGAATTATTTACAGGATTTATCAAGTATTGTTTTATTGCTTGACCCAGAATTAGGTCATATCGACTGATACCGAATCAGCGGGTAATTGCAATATTTGTCTTCAATTCGAAAGATTATTTTATAGTGTACAATGAAAGAAGCATTTTTCAATTTAATGTGTTTATTGCATCACATAAGGCGCCATAATTTACATGGCTATAGATTTGTGTTGTTAAAATTGAGCTGTGACCGAGAAGTTCTTTGATCGTTACAAGTGGTACTCCATTCATTACAAGATGGCTTGCAAAGGAATGCCGAAGCGAATGAAAATGAATCTCTTCCTTTAATCCAACTTTTCGGCATACTTTCTTGAAAGTTCGAGATATATATTCTCTCGAATAGTGGAACTCTACATTTTTACAAAAAACAGATCGCTGAGGGTTAATGTTTTGATCGTACATTTTATAAAGAATACTATATATCTCTGCAGACATAGGAATAATTCTTTGTTTGAAAGTTTTTGTAGTCATCAATTGATCTCCAATAGTAATAGTTTTACTGGCCATGTCTACATGTTGCCATTTTAATTCGGAAATTTCTCCTAACCTACAGCCAGTATAAAAGGCAAAAATGAAAATTTGTTTCATGGTTTTATTTGGTGTACTGTCAATGACTTTTTGAAAATCTTCTTTACTTAAAAAACTGGGTTTAGTTTGTTGGGTTTTGCGTACTTTGATATTTGCAAAAGGATTGTTAGAAATTTCACCCCATTCTATTGCTTTGCTAAAACTGGCTTTTAAATTACGAAGATAAACGGCATAACCTCTTTGAGCGCGATTCATTAAGTGAAAAATAAAATCTTCAGCATCCTTGACTCGGATCTCAGAAATTAGTTTATCTTCTCCAAAGAATTCGATTAAATGCCTAAATGTGACACGAACCGATTTTAAATATTTTGCAGATAAAGTGTTTTTGATATAATGTTCATAATCGTTATAAAACTTGAAAAGGGTAGGAGAAGATTCGAGCTCAATCTTTTTTTGCTTTTTAAAATTATCTAACAATTCTGTTAGCTTATTGAGCTCTTCAATAGAATAATTCTGGACAATATTTTGAATCAAATTATCCATTTTTCTTGGTTACTACAATCTTGTGCATCTCAGTAAGCATTTTAATAGACTCTTCGTTTAGCGTGATACTTTTTTTACCTAATTCCATATCATCTAAGAGGTTCATAAGTTGATCTAATGGTAAATTCGCATAAACTGAAATTGTCGTACTAACGTCTTCATGACCAAAATTCTGAGAAATTGCTTTGACTTCCATACCATTTCTTGCCAATCCTAAAGCATATTCCACAGCAGAGTGTCTAAAAGCATGTGGGGGAAAATATGGCAGATGAGCTTTCTCCGATCTTTCTTTGAAAATTTTCCTGATACTATTTGAACTACTCCAAAAGCATGGTTCAATTTCAGTCGATTCTTGAAATGAATAACCGTCGTCAATAAATTCATTTTTACATCTTGGAAATACAGGGTCAACGTCGGTATAACCTTTCTTCTTGAGATAGTTTACCCATCTGATTACTACATCAAATAGATCCTTATCAAACTTGAAAATCTTTGAAAATATAATTTTTGATCCTTTAGTATTTACCCCAAATCTGGGATTCTGTTCAACCCATAGTCTTTCTATGTCGATACAATTTAGTCGTAAAGAAATGATTGCTGAATCTCGCATCCCTGTTAAAAAACTAAAAGCAATAATTGCCTGATCCCGTCTGTCAACATCGTTTTTGATTTCAACCGAATTTACAAGATCAATTATGTCTTGTTTTGATGGATATTTCCTAATTGTTTTCTGAGCTGCAAGTCTACTTTCTTTTTTACTAACTCGTAAATATTCAAGATCACTACTATGTATTTTACTTTTATAACCAGGTTGGGTAATCAGCCACTCAAAAAACGATTTTAAATGCATTAAGTAAGTACGTATACTGTTACTACTTAATTTATTCCCATTCTGTTTCATTCGTAAATATGATATGAACTCAAGTGCTTTTTGTTTTCGGAAGTGTCCAAAATCTTCATTATTAAAAATAGACTCATATAGAACTATAGGCCTCAGCATCTGATCAACAGTTGTAATGCTTAGTCCTTTAGCCTTCTCGAGCCATTCTTTATATTCTCTTTTGATCTTTGCATTGATTAAAATTATATTTTTCATTTACTTACTTCTTTATGTCAGTGTTTGAGAAGGCATGAATGTTATCAGGTAATATTATATCACGCTGCATAGACAACATACTTAGTTTTCTGAATTCTTCACTTTTACTTTCTGTTGAAAATCGAATCAGCCGGGAATTACATTCTTTACATAAACCACTAATGATTACCTGTTTTTGATTCTTGCCAATAATTTTTCCATTATATTCAAGTTGGATCATCTCTGGTTTACTTTTTCGTGGTAACCTGCATTTCATACAAAAGAATTCAGTATCTGATAATTTATGTTTCCTACCAGCACTCTTTTGTTTTAGAAATCTTTTTAATTCTGGGCCTAAGACTAAATAGGGTCTTGAATTTTCGTCAATTATTTTCAATCCACATTTTTTCCATTGCTGAATTGTTCTTAAATGAAAATTTAGCTTTTGTGCAATTTCATTAAATGTGTAGGAAAGATTTCCTTTAATTTGATGATAATTATGCCGACGATTTTTTTTCATAATTATATCCACATAAACCAAAACATTTACAGCAATGGTAAATCCTATGCCAGATTAAGCTGTAAAATGGTGTTTTCATTTTAAAATCTGCATCTCTCAAAAAATATGCGTGAAATCTAATGGGGAATTTGAGGGGGAAAAAGCGGGGAATAAGGGGGAAAATCCTTTTTAGCTAGTCTTATTAATTATTACCTTAATGCCATCTTTAGTTTTTTTAGCTTCTATTATTCTTTTTCTAAAATATGTGTGAGTAGTTTCTTTCTGTTCTTTTGTTATAATATATTCTTCTTCAATTTTTGGAACTACTATATCGGAAATAGCCTTATTACTTTTATATTCTTCAATTTTTATATCAATTTTACCATTTAATAGAAGATCCTCATAAATTTTTGCACAAATCTTAATTAATTGACCATGTTTAATTTTCTCTTTGACCTTACCGGTGTTACTCTCAAATTCTTGAATCGGGAATCTATCATCAATTGCAAAAAGAAATTCACCAACAAGTTTCGCAAGTTCTTTCTCAATAGGGTAAGTAAAATTCAATCGCTTTCTTTCAGCTTCTAAATATTTCAGTGCAATTTCATTATGTATACCCTTTTGAATTCTCTTTGCATCTCTATTGATAAATTCAACCTTTTCTTCAACCGTTACAAAACTGCGTTTTATTTTTATCTCCCCATCAATTCGATACCCTATATAATTCTTTATAAAATGAGGTAGTTCTGCAAAATATTTATCAAATGTTTCATCATTTATTTGATCTTCAACATCTGATTTTAATTCATTCATATCAATCTTGGGAGCTAATCTCGGTTCAAAATCAAGTATAAGCTTACGTACAAGTCTTTTCATACCTTCAATATTGTCATACGGGATTGAGAGAGCGGGCACACCATCTAATTTATCGCTTACTTGATCTTTAAGCCGATCAAAGAATTGCTCGTTGCATTTTCTTCTAACTTCAGCTTTTTCATCACTCGATTTAATTAGTAATTCAGAATGTTCCAAGAGTTCGTTAAAAACTTTAGTAAATAATAAACTAATATTTGATTCGTGGTATTCTTCCTCTCTCTCTTCTCTTTGCCAATCGAATAAATTGTATTCTTTTACCCAACGTTCAATAGCCAGTTTTTCTGCCGTTTTATCGTTATCTGGATTTCGTTGGAGAAATAATACTGCCTCCTTTAATAACTGGGCTTTAATTTTTTCTTCCACCTTAATGATTTCTTCAGGGGTTCTTTTTTTATATTCAGAAAACCAATAGTCTTCCCAATCAATATTTTCTTTTTCCATATATGCTTTAATTTGTTTTATGTCAGATGATTTTTCTGCTTGAATATCTTCATTAGATGTATTTTCTAATAATATATTTTTTTCATGAATTTCTTTAAATGTCTCTACAATTAATGTATCACATAGTGCAAGTGATTTTTTGAAAACGTCATTTACCTCAAACGAATCAAAAAAACTTTTATCATCTAAGACCCATATTCCAAGTTCTTGGATTTCGGTTGAAGTTACCAATTTAGAATGGTAAATGTTGACGAACTTCTTCAATGCCGAAATTATTTTATCTTCTTCTGTATATCGAAGTTGAGTATTTGAATATTGCGGCGCGGATTCAAAAAGTGATTTATATTTTTTCAGACTTTCTAATTCATCGTTTAAGTCTGAGATATTCTTTTTGATTATTTTTCTAGTAGTGTTGTCTATCATTCAAACAACTCCGAATAAGACTATTTAAATAAATTCAGATACTTCTCAAATGTATAGATACGATTTCGTTTCATGCCGGTTGTTTCTTTAAGTATTCCCAATTCAACAAAATCAGTAATCAATGCGTTTGCAGTTGGTTTTGTTACTTTCAATTCATCAATAACATCTTGCAGAGTTATAACAGGCTGTGAGTATAAATAATTTACAAATCTTTTTGCCAAAGGAATTTTTTTATTCAACTTAAGAATTCTCTCTTCTTCTATTTCTTTTCTTAAGACCAGAATCTTTTTAAAGGTTGTTACTGAATTTTTGGATGTTTCTATGATGGCTATCAAGAAAAATTTTATCCATTGCTCAAGTTGATTTTTAGAATGGGTATTACTCAAGTTATCATAATAAAGTTGTCTATTCTTTTCGAAAAAATCCGAAAGATATAATGTCGGTTTGGAAAGTAATCCATTACTGACAAGATATAGTGTAATGAGTAATCTACCTACCCTTCCGTTTCCGTCAAGAAACGGGTGAATCGTTTCGAATTGATAATGGATTAAAGCAACTCTAATTAGATGAGGAACTTTTATTTGAGCATTGTTAATGAATTTTTCCAGATCTGAAAGTAGATCATTTAGTTCATTATGATGAGGCGGAACAAAAACAGCATCTTGAATAGTAGCGCCGCCAATCCAGTTTTGGCTTTCTCGAAATTCTCCGGGACGTTTGTGATGACCGCGAACACTTGTCAATAATATTTTATGAACATGTTTTATCAGTCGTGTTGATATCGGTAATTTTTTCAGCTTGTCAATGGCATCGTTCATTGCATGGACGTAATTCTGTACTTCTTCCCAATCATTTTTTTTCTCTGGTTCTATATCTTTTTCTTTTAAAGCAGCTTCTTCTATGTTAGTACGGGTGCCTTCAATTTTGTTCGAGTTCACAGCTTCTTTAAGGATATGCATCTTAATAAAAAGGTCAACATCCGGGACGATCGTAGAGAGCGCATTTAACTCGCCAAGTTTAAGATTTGCTTCTTCCAAAAGCTGATTTATCTGCGGATTACTGATAATCCATTCGATGTTAATTTTAGAAGGACTGAAGCTTTTATAATTGTACTGTTGAACCCAACCCCCAGCTTTGAATCCATGGATATCCATGTGCAAATCCTTTTTTGACTCATCTGTAATTTAACTAAAGTTTAGCTATAGTTAAAGTAAAAACGTTTCCTTTAACTAAGCGAATCCCTTAGTAAAAGAAGATTTCTCGAATGAATCGATTTCAAGGTAGATTCAAGCTTTTTACATTGGATTAGGACCAGAAAACTGGTAAAACATTGTAATCATTCAATACGAAATATTACAGGAAAAGGTTTTTCAACTTCTCTTTGTCGTTAAGAAGTATTTCCGGTTTACCTTCGAAGGCGTTTTTGCCGAGTTTGATTGAATAGACTTTATGTGAGATTGCGAGAACTTCTCTGACTTTCTGTTCAACTATATTTTTTCATATTAGTAGTATAGAGCTGGTTTATTCATATAACCACAATATCCAGGTGAAATGTTCATTACATTTTGTTTTACTAATGGACTAAAAAATTCTAGGCACATTTCTTCAGAGTGAACTTTTCCATGTAGAGTTAATTCATAATATTCCCCGGCATCAGTTATTAAATTTAGTCTAATGAAATTATTTATGATTTTACGAAATGAGGTTTTTATTAATGTTTTTTCTATAACTCCAGTTTTGATTTGGAATATTAGTTTACGTCTTGTTTGTTCTTCCTTGTCTAAGGTCAAGAACTTCCAAATTGGTATTTGTCCATTATCTATTGATTCATAATATTTATCTAGTACCAAATGATTATGATATTGCGTGTTGTTAAAAAAACCGAACGATGATACACCCAAACCAATTACATCCCCAGAATTTTTCCATCGATGAAACCATTGTTGAGGAGTTTTATTTTTGTTCAAGGTAAAATAATGTATGGGAGATTCAATGTAATCTACAGATTTAAAAAAATCCCTTTCATAAATTCCCATTTTCCAAAGAACCTCTGCATTTGGAAATCTATTTCTATCCATCTTATACATTGTGCACGATTCTTGAATATAAAGAGGGTAAATAGTAATACAATCTGGTTTTAATTCAACTGCCTGATTAAGATCAAATGAGAATTTAGTCAAATCGTAATTAGGTAATCCTAATAACAAATCAATATTAATATTTTCAAATCCAATTTTACGTGCATTATAAAATGAATAAATTGCATTTAATTTATCATGAGCACGATTGGTGAGCTTTAATACATTATCATCAAAAGATTGAATACCAATACTAATTCGATTTACTCCTGATTGAATTAATTCATTATAAATTTCTTTATTTGAAACTTCTGGACTTGTTTCGACGGTTATTTCATTTTGGAGATCAACATTAAACTTATCTAATACATAATTAATTAATTCCACTAAAACATCTAATGGTAAAACAGTAGGAGTTCCACCGCCAAAGTAAACTGAACTTATTTTATGATTATTTCCTTGTGTAATAGAATGAACATAATCGATTTCTTTTTTTAAGTAGTTAACATATTTAACCATTTGTTCATGCGTTTGACCAATATACTTGACAAAGCGCCCACAAAAAGAACATAAATTAGTACAAAAAGGAATATGTAAATAAAGTGAAATATTTTTTGATGTAGTTGCCTCTTGGAAAAAATTAGGTATGCCTTCATTAAGAGAAGGTAACGGCGGATATGTTACTATGAATTCATAAAACCATGGATCGCGATTTAATAAATGTCTGTTATGATGAAACAAAAAATCATTTGTACTTTTAGTGCGAGTAATCGTGGTTGCGTTATTATTAAAGAGCATAAATTTTTTATCAAGGATTAAATATATTCCGTAAACACAAATTGTATTTGATTCTTCTCATCTTTTTGAATTTCTATTTTCTTGGGCCATAAAGTTGACTTTTCACATAATAATAAGACTTCTGGAAATTGATAAGAGTATTTTTTTAATGTTCCACGAAAATAAAACGTATAATCAGATGGGGGTAATTCTGTAATTTCATTTGGGAGCTCAACATTCCACTCTACTTGCATAAAATGTAAATGTTGTTTTCTTCTAAATAAATCTTCTATATCACCATCTTGGATTTGAAGCTTATGATTATCTAAATATGACAGATTTGGATTATCACGCAGTTTTAGAATTGTTGATCCTTTAAGTTCTTCTTCTTCATATTTATTATTATTTCTTTTTAGAAAAATCCAATGAATTTCAAGTTCCTCTACATGGGATTGAGAGTAAAATAATAATTTCTGCTTATATGGATTACCGGCATCTTCCATCAGAATAGGACAAGAGACGTCTTTCAAATGTTCTTCAAAAACTTCACTAATAAAATTAAGTTCGTCTTTATCATCAATAAAATATCCTCGTACAGAATGTCTATCTTCTTTTACTTTCCTGCTTATTAAAAATCTTATATACCAATCAGGGTAATCTTTTAGTCCTCCTAAATAAAAATGTGTCTTTGGTGTTTTATCCGTACGCCATATCTCAACATATTTTTTTTCCATTTCATTAAGAAAGAATATCGTATTATTAATTTTATCATCCTTTTCTTCAGGTTTCTCATATATTAATTCATTTATCATTCTTGAAATTGAACTGTTCGTTAAACATAGAATTCGTATACTAATATTTAATTCTATTAATGTTTTAAGTAATCTATAATAAATAAGGAATAATTTATAAATTAAATCATTTTGATCTTTTGCCGAGATCTGACCTGGATTAGGACTATAGACAAGAATATTAACACGATACTCCTTTCCATAATTTTCTAAAGAATTTCTTTTAACATCATTTATTTCATTCAAGTTAAAATCATCACTATATATATAGTTCTCTTTTTTTAAAATATCATTCAGTAATTCTTCCAGATTTTCATTTATCTTAGATAAGAGAGAAGGCCATGAGCTATGAAAAGGTCTTAAAGTTCGATAAACCAAAAATCCTATGACGGTGCCGAATAAAGTTATTATAGTACCTAAAATCGAGAATAATATTCCTGTAGAGGAAAAAAATTCACGCTGTATTCTAGAATTTTGATGGTAGTAAAATAATAGTGATCCTGAAAGGATCAGCAATGTAAATGAAACTGCAATTAAAAAAGTAAGATGGTGTTTTTTAAATACACTAAAAAAAGTTCGATAATAATATTTTTTCCTTTTTATTTTTACAAAGGACCAAAATAAGATGAGAGAGACAGCAATTGCCCCAACTGCTAATGCAAATCCATATTCATAATCATTACCGTTTACCCGTGTAAAATTGTTTAATTTCGAATCCAAATTTTTTAGCGAGGTATCTATTCTGTTTATTTGCACTAATAAATTTTTGGCATTCAGTTTAGTCATAGAATCATTTAGCTGGTTATTTGCTTTTATGCTTGTATTCTCTTTAGCGGAATCTCCTTTTTTTATTTTTTTATCTGCTTGATTTATCTTATCAATAAATTTTTTGTTTTTCAAATTATTGATAGAATCATTTGTGGAATTATTCGTTATTAATAATTTACTCTTCTTCACTGTAGAATTTACTTTTACTTGTGAGAATGAATTAGAATAAATTATTATAACTATAAAAGAGAGACTTAATAATTTTGTAAAAGAAATTATAGAGGATTTTTTTTTAGGCATAGCTCTCTATATTAATTTGTATTTGCCTTTGAATATTTTTTTTCAAAATATAATATAAATTGGTTTACAAAGTAACCTAATATACCCGCGATTATAATACTGCCGTACATATCAGGTATTTCATAAGTCAGATTTGCATTGTAAATCCGATAACCCAGGCCAGATGTACTTCCTAAAAACATCTCAGTTACTATTACATATACTAATGCAGAGGATAAACTTAATCTTAATCCAACAATTATTTGAGGTAATGCTTCAGGTATAATTACAGTCAGAAATTGTTGTCTTCTGTTTGCCCCAAATACTTTTGCAACTAGTAATCTTGTTTTGGAACTGTTAATTACGCCATACATACTATTAAATAAATTTATTAAAGCGACAGCATAAGCAACTATGGCATATTTTACCTCATCACCTACTCCGAAGAAGAATAAAAACAAAGGAAATAATGATGTTACAGGAATTGACCGAAAGAAATCAATCAAAAATTCAAACCATTTATACAATCTTTTGTAAGTTCCAATAATAAGACCCAATGGGACACCAACAATAATTCCAATTAAATAACCAATAATTAATCGGTATAAAGTATAAGCTATATCAAAAGTTAAAGAACCTGTAAAAATGTTTTTAATCAATTTGTTCAATACATCAATTGGCGAAGGTAAAAAAATGGGATTAATAATTTTTAATAAAGCAATAACTTGCCAAAGTATTAATATTATTATAACTCCGAATAATGATTCAAATTTTTTCATTTAATGCTCTTCTGAAAATTTTTAATCCCTCAGATTTTAACTTGAAGAATTCTTCTTCTTCCATCATTACAGGTAACCTTGGTCTACTAAGTTTAACATCCAATCGTTGTATTACAGTTGCAGGTCGTTTTGAAAAGAAAACTACATAGTCAGCTAAATATATCGCTTCATCTAATTCATGCGATACAAAAAGTATAGTGCTTTTTAACTCTGTCCATATTTCCTGAATTTTTTTATGCATAAAAAATCGGGTTTCATAATCTAGAGCACTAAAAGGTTCATCCAATAGTAGAAGTTTTGGATCATTAATTAATGCCCGGGAAATTGATGTTAATTGCTGTTGACCGCCGCTTAGCTGATAAGGATAATTCATGTAAGGAATATCAATTGAAAATCTTTCAAGAATTTCTAATGCTTTTTTTCTTCGTGTTTTTTTATCAATACCTCTTAATTCAAGAGGATAAGCAATATTATCAATGGCTTTTTTCCAGGGAAATAAAGTTGCTCGAAAATCTTGAAAAACATAACCCACACTATATTGTTCATTTGAGGTAATTAACGAACCAGAATCAAATGTTAATATACCCGATAAAATATTTAGCAGAGTTGATTTACCGCTTCCATTAGGACCGAAGATAGTTGTAAAAGAATTTGATGGCAGTTCAAGTGATAAGTTTTTTATGACCTCAAATTTTTTAGCTGTTTTTTTATCTGCTTCTGAATCTTCAAAAGATTTATTCGCTGATGAAATTTTTAGAAAAATATTATCTGAATTGTTCATTCTTCTCTTTAGATAGAGTAGTAGCTCTAGTTTATGGTTAAAAACATTTTTTTTGTATTTATCTTAGATTTCAGCAATGCCTGTTCAGTAAAAATATCGGCTAACTTTTGTATAGCATTGTAATTAATATCTTCAGGTAACCACCAATAGTATAAATGAACATATTTAACTAAAGAATCGGCTAAAGGAGTATATTTAGTTAAAAAAGTTTTTGATTGTTCTTCATTCTTTCTAATATCTTCCGTCGCTCTTTTCAATGCATGATAGAGTTTTTTAATTACTTCCGGATTGTTTTTATAATAATCAACAGAAACGCAGTTAGCAGTAACAGGAAATGGCTGAACTATGTATTTATAACGCGGATTTTCCACTAATATTTTCGCAATATTTTTTTGTAAAGCTATAGTTACTGTAGGTTCAATAGTAAACAATGCATCAAATTGTTCTGACTGTAATGAAGGAATTTGTAATTCACTTTGAACTTGGCGGATTTTGATGTCACTCTCATTAATAGAATTATTTTGTAAAATGCTTTTTAGGTTTAGTAATTGCGTAGCTCCTGTATATGTTCCAAGTATTTTACCTTTGAGTTCTAAAATATTTTTTAATTTAGAGTTTGGCGGTATTAAAATTGCGGAAGCCCATTTAGATTCCGTTTCTGCTGTTCCTAGAAATATCTTAAACAGAGTAGAATCCTTTTCGTAAGCCGCGAATAAAGTCGGGAATCCAATCATACCTGCAGCATCGATATGCCCTGCAAGTAATGCATTAAGATTATCTGTTGCTGATTTAAATTGTATTAATTCAATTTTTAGACCTTCTTCATCAAAGTATCCTTTCTCTTTAGCAATAAAAATTGCTAAATCTGATGCAAAAGGCATATAGCCAAGTCTTAGTTTATCATTTTTTTGACCGCTAAAAAAATGCACAGCTAAGTAGGTGCAAAGTAAAACAGCAATCAGTATAAGAGTACCCCATTTAATTTTTTTTTCCATTTAATCCGTCCTTTTATAATTTTCTATTTCAGAAAACTTTAATGACGTTATAATATAGGAACCTATTCCTATTGCAACCAGTTTATCATCACAAAAAACTTTTAATTCACAAACCATTATTTTAGCACCCTTTTTAATAACGGTGCCAAAAGATTTTAGTGTTTTCGGTTCGCTTCTTTCAAGAAAGTTAATTTTAAATTCTCCAGTAGCAAAATAATATTCTTTGGATAACGAATTTGCAGCAAATCCTCCAACTGTATCTGCAATAGTTGCTATGACACCGCCATGAACAAACCCGCAACTTTGCGTTAAACAATCTTTGTAAGGTTGATTTATAATTGCATTACCAGGTTTAATAAAAGAAAGTTGATATTCGAATAGTTTTGCTAATGAAGAAGTATTACAAAGATTTACCAGACATTCAAGGTGCATATTGGTTTTAGTATTAAATGAAACAATCATTTAATCATTTCTTTATTTATTTTCCTTAAAAATAACATTTATTATGCAAAAAAATATATCATTCTATATTATAGTCTACAATAATTTTGCTGCATCTCCCAAATTCAGTTACACAAGTTAACTAACAAGCTCTCCTTTAAACGCTTTTTGCATGAGCGAGCTGAAAAGATTTTCCAATTCCTTTTCACTTTCTTTCTGCTTTTCTTTTAATGCGTCTGTTTTTAAAACAAGCTCTGCAAATTGTTGTTGGAGTGAGAGTGGTGGGATTAATATTTCAACACTGCCCAGATTGGTTTGATTTATTCCAGAAATAGTAGAACTGGTAACATATTTCAAAACATATTTTTTCCGCGCTTGTTCATTTGATAAAAAATGATAAAGGTAAATTGGATGAATAATTCCGTTATCAGTTCTCAATCGTATTAAAGATGATTCATAAATTAAATTTTCTCCTACATTCTTTATTAAACTCGCTTTAGCTGAACCCTCATAATTTAACGAACGACGTGCAATGAGAATATCTCCAGATTGAATTTTGTACTTATCAATTTCTGATTGTTTTATCAACACTCTTCGTAGAAATCTTGTTTCTACATCACCATAAAAAGCATCCGCCATGTGAATCATTTTAGTCCCAGTCTCATCTTGGCTGTTGACATACAATTCTTTTGGGTAATAAACACCATTCTGTAATGGAATTTTTACAATATTAGAAATACTTTTTGTTTTCCACCCTTTTGGATTCTTCACCGGATCTCCGAACATTTCTATAAATGCGGATTGGAGAAACTGTTCTGCAAGTTTATTTACTTCTTTCCGTTTTTGTTTTGCTTGGTCTGCTTTTTCTAAAATCTCTGCAATTTGTTTTTGGATTGGAAGGGGTGGATGTTCAATTTTTATTTCTCTCAGTTGGCTGTTATTAAGTATCGGGACTATGGCTTTATTAGCTTTATAGATTAGGTGATGAGAGTTTTTTCTAAACCAGTAGTAAGCATAATCAACATCAATATTTGATTTAAATTTTATTCCGGTTATCTGTTGGTTTGATGATCCATCATGCCGTAAAATACCAACACGACCAATATTCCCAATACACGTAATTAGTAAAGTACCTTTTGGAAATAACACAGCCTTCCCTTCCAATACAGCCTTTTGTGTCAGAGTTCGTTCGGATAAAATCAGATATTTAGAAATACCAATATCAGAAGGAGTAAACCAAAGAATTTGTCCACCAAAATAATCTGATACTTTTGTTGAGGGAGTTTTCCCAGTAGTAATAAATTCAGCTACTTCACCCAAAGATTTAATCTGCCAATCGTTTCTGCCCATATTCAATTCTTACTCAAAAACTTTTTTATGTCTGTTATATCTTTTGCAATTTCATTTTCAAGTTTCAATACTTTCTCCATAATTACATCTGGCTTTTCATATTCAACTTCTTCATATTCTATTTTTTTGTATCGGGAAATTGAAAGATCATATTTGTTCTCTTTGATATCCTTCACATCAACCAGCACTATCTTATTCCCCTCTTGAGAGGGACTAGGGGTGTGTCTAGTTTTCCACTTTGCAATAATATCCGGTATATCGTTAGCATCCGTTTTATTCCGTTTATCATCAAGTGAAAAACCATCAGCTTGCATATCATAAAACCAGATTTTATCCGTAATGCCACCCTTCTGAAAAACTACAACAGCAGTAGAAACTCCGGCATATGGCTTAAACACACCGGAAGGCATGGAGATAATTCCCTCCAGCTTACATTTATCAATAAGGATTTTTCTAAGATCAATGTGAGCGTTGCTTGTACCGAATAAAACGCCATCGGGAACTATTACTGCAGCGCGTCCTCCCATTACAAGCAGATCGTAGATCAATTCAATAAAAAGAAGTTCCGTCTTTTTGGTTTTTATTTTGAAGCGTCCGTTTACATCGGTTTCATCTATTGATCCTTTGAACGGAGGATTGGCAAGAATAACATCATAAACTTCTTTCTCGTTGAACTGTTTGGAAAGTGTATCTGTATAGCGGATGTTTGGATTATCAATTCCGTGCAGCATCAAGTTCATAGCACCAATACGTGTCATCGTGGAATCGAAATCGTATCCGGTTAGTGCGTGTGTTTTGAGAAACGTGAAAAGTTTTTTGTCCGCAATCTTATCGCCTATTAAATGATGTGGGATTCCTTCTTCATCGTAATCCAAAACTTCGGGACTTGTGTTGCTTTCTAAAATATGCTGATAAGCATTAAACAAAAATCCGGATGTTCCGCACGCCGGGTCACAAATCCTTTCACCCATTTTCGGATCAACAAGTTTTACCATCATTCTAATTATGTGGCGAGGTGTTCTGAACTGCCCGTTCTTACCTGCGGTAGAAAGCTGCATCAAAAGATATTCGTACATATCTCCTTGCACATCAACATTCTGCTCGCTAATGTGAAGATCATGAATAATCTTTACCGCTTCTTGTAGTAAAGATGCTTTTGGAATATTGAAATATGCATCTTGCATGTGCTGTGTGAATGTGCTTGTTTCTCCGCCAAGGTTACGGAGAAATTCAAAAACTTTATCTCTTGCAAGCTTGAGCATTTCATCACCAGGTAACTGCGACCAATAAGACCAGCGGCATTCTTTATTCTTAGCAAATACTGAGGTGTGTTTAGTGTTTCTTCTTTTAGCTGAAGCCGCTGCGGCATTATCGTTATCTTCCAATCTTTTTAGAAAGATGAGATAGGACATTTGCTCAATTGCAGTCAACGGATTAGATATACCGCCCGACCAGAATTTATCCCAGAGAGAATCTACTTTTTGTTTTATGTTGGCAGAGGTTAACATAGATTATTAACAGGCGATCTTAGATTTATATTTTGAGTAATAAATTAAATAAAGCATCATTGAAATTGGTATTGGAATAAATAATAAACATGCGATTATAGTATTATAAGCATATCCAAAATGTATGTAGAATAAAACTGATGCCCAGATTAGTATTTGTACGATAAGCATGAAAAAATAGAATATTTTGTGAAACCCTGGCAGATAATCCCATGCGTTTAGATTCTTAGTATCAAATCCGCCAGTACTGAAAATATTTTTTATCAGCTCATTATTATTTATTGCATAGTTCCGAATATTTTGGTTTACAGTTTGATCACGTCTATAATTATAACCCATATTCAAGGCAACTAAGATTAATAAGACAAATATCATTTGTGCAATTACATAAGCACCATACAAATGGAAATAAGAGTAGCTTATTATGTAGTCATGTCTTTTGACAGTATAAATGGGTTGTACTTCTTCAGTTATATTTGTAATAACTACTACGTACGCAAATAAGACAATTAAAACTGCAGAAAGAAACTGAATGAATAATCTTTGATGATGATTTTGATTTTGAGCAAATTGATCGTGAAAACCTTTTAATACTTCATTCTTTAGATCTTCTCTTTCCATTTATTGCTTCCTGAATAATTATTTAAATATTATTTCTAAGTTATTCAACTTTTGTTTTTGGTCTAGAGTTCAGCATGATTATTTTTTTAATAATTCAACTTGTATAGCTTCTTTGCCTTTCTTCCCATCAATCAGAATATACATAACCCTATCATTTTCTTTGGGGGTTTTATAGCTACAATTCTTAATATGAAAAAAATACTTGTTTTTTTGATCCTCCTTAATAAAACCATAGCCCTTATCATCAAAATATTTTTCAACAACTCCTATGTGTTCTTTCTTAGATTTTCCATTTTCATCTACTACATATGGTTCAATTAATTCATTTTCGTCAATCGTTATATTTTTATTTATGTAGTCGATTCTCTCCAGAGCTTCAACAAAGTCTGATTTATATTCATTCTTTTTTTTCTCTTGTGCAATATTAAATTCATTAAGAGCATTTCTATATAAATGCAATTTTTCATACACTAGTCCCAAATAGAAATGTGACTTAGCAATCGACTTACCGCCCTTCACTATTGCTAGTTTAAGTTGCGTTTTGGCGTTCTCATAATCTCCTATTGAAAGATATAGTCGCCCAAAATGTTGAATTATGTAGTCATCCATTCGCTGAGATGGAATCATTTTGTAGATGTCAATTGCTTCTTGCTTTCTATCCAGAAATGCCAAACAAGTAGCAATTTTATCTTTAGTGTAGTTTTGTTTTAATAGTTTGTCCGCTTCATAAAAACATGTCAAAGCTCTATCATACTCCTTCAATTCAAATAGTATTTTTCCGCAATCATAATGCGAATAACCATCCATCGGTTCAAGTTCAATCAATATCTTACAAACAATCAAAGCCTTTTCAAACGCTTTTTTATCTACTAGTAAATCAATCTTAACTTTTAATAAGTTTTTAAATAGTAAAGCGTCTTTAACTTTATCAATTATACTACTTTCCAATTCATCAATCATTTCTTCGGCTTCACGTCCCTTGTTCAATTTCATCAAGCATTTTATCTTTTCAAGTTTAGCCCAATTGAATCCGCTCCATTTTTGCAATGCAAATGATTGTTGCTCAAAAGCTAAATCGAACTTATCAAGTGCATAAAATACTTTACCCAATCTATAATTGTACTTAGACATCTCCGGTGAATTTTCAATCAGCGTCCGATATATTTTTTCTGCTTCTTGAAATTTACCTAAGTCCATACACAAACCGGCATATCGTTCAGATATTACCGCATCACTTGTATTTTCATTATACTGTTTTTTCGTTAATTCATACTCATCTTTAAGTGCACGTTTATCCTTGGCCATCTAACCCTCGACAATATTTTTTGTATTCTTGAAATGAATCTTAGCTATTTGATTCAGTTCTTCTCTGCCATAATTTGCAATAATAGTTTTTGCTGCTTTATTTGCATCCGGTCCGGCACCCTTTGGAATTTCGATATGATATTTTTCTGACATTTCTCTAATCCTTTTTGCAAATCTATCTCTTGCAAGTATGGAAGCTGCTGCAACAGCTACATTCTTTTCAGCTTTTGGCTGTTGAATTAATTCTATCTTTCGTGCGTCTTTCATCTTTGGATTTTTTGCGATTTCAAGACGTATGTACGATTCATCACCGAATTGGTCAGCTATTGCAGCTTCAAATTCATTTTTTTCAGCTAAATCCTGTATAACTATTGCGTGACACCACGCTAAGACTGTATTTAGTCCTTTCCCTTGAATTTTCATTTTTTCAACAAATTCATTGTACTTATGAGGCGGTAATTCACAGATCGCAATTCTGTCTTTATACTCTGAATGTAATATTCTAGCAATTTCTAGAATCTTTGCATCACTTAATGACTTACTATCTCTTATACCTATTGCTAATAAATCGTTTTCCATTTTTTTATCGACCAAAAAGGCAGCTGCAACAAGAGAGCCGAAGTAATCACCTTTACCAGACTCATCCGATCCGATCCATTTTTTATAGGGTACAATTACTAAATCATTTTCTAATTTTTTTTGATCATTTAATAATAACAGTAATTCTTGTTTTGCTAATTCATCAACCTTTCCACCAAAGACAAAACTAAATCCTTTTTTGTCAGAGAAATAAATATTTAATATAAATTGAACACCATTGTGGATAATTTTATACTTTGTACCATACTCCAAATCTTTTTCACGGAATAATTCATATCCGTATTCAGATAATAATTGGCTTTTCTGGATTAAAAGTAATTCGATCTGATCGTTACTTGAGAATGAATTCTCAGAATGTTGTATATCTATTTGTTTTTGTACATCAACAATAATTGGTTCGATTGTCAATATTTCACAAGCGATTTTCAAGACTTTATTTAACAAATCCTTTTCATTCTTGTTTTTTGGCGGAATCGGATTTAGCTTAAACCCCTCCTTCCCAGAATACAAATTGAATTTACATCTAACAAATTCTTTATATATATCGAATTGAATTCCGTACTGAATATCCTTGCAAGATTCGATTTCAATATTATCTGAAGCAAGTCTTGATTCGAAATGATCATAAAACAATCTAAGTTTAGAATCATGGAAATCAATTGCGTCTTTATGTTTTCCATATTTTGAATAAATTTTCTTGAAAGATTCATTTAACTCATCAACAGAAATAAATCTTTTGTTTTTATCTAGACTAATGGCTTTAATTATTAGGTCGCATAAATATTTCATAGGTTTTAGAGAACAATGAAATAATTTTTGAGTAGCAATATCTTCAGATTTTTTTTCATCAAGATTAGTAAACCTTCCAATCCCGTAAGGAAGGGAATTAGTCAAAATCTGATATATGGTTACTCCAACCATAAAAACGTCCCAGGATTCATCACCTTCCCCATTCCAAACTTCCGGTGGCGTATAACCCTCTGTTCCACCAATAGACATTTCATGAGTGAGAGGATACGTTTTCACTCTTGCGAGACCAAGGTCTAATATTTTAATTGTTTCAGGCTTACCATCTACCAACATTATATTCTGAGGTTTTATATCTCGATGCCAGGCTACTTTTGATATTTCATGCAAACCACTTAAGATATATTTGATAATTTGCATTGCCTCTGCCAAATCTATTTTCCTTCTACGTAGTAAATCATATAATGTATCACCTTCAACGAATTCACTAATAATAAAATTGTAATTCTCATTGAAAGCCATTATATCAAATACCCTAACAACATTAGGATGGTTGACGTCCAATAAAACCTTAAATCCTCTATGCTCAAAAGAAAATTTTTCTTTCGCAATAAATTTTAGTGCAACCGGTCGTTCAAAACTAGAATCATAGGCTTTGTATACTTCACCAAATCCACCAAATCCTTTTCTCTCAAGAATTTCCCATCTATCTAAAACTTTATCACCTTTATTGAATCCTAAATAAAACATAAGTCACCTTGTTTTTTATACGATTAACTTTTTTGTTAACTCAACTAATTCACTTACTTCCTCTTCGCTGAATAATTTTTCTACCGCATTCGTACCGAAGTTAGTAAATGGAGGTTCGTAAAGGTCAGCGGGTTCAAGTTTATGATGCTGTATAAAAAAGTTCTGTACCGCCCTTAAAAAACGGGATTGATCCGCATTGTAGTTATGTTCTAAAATAAAAGAATCAAACGCTTTTCTTATAATCGTTTCGTAAGTGGGCAAGGTTTCAAGTTTCAAGACATGTTTTAAGAAATCAATAAAGCTGCCGACTTTAACTCCGTATGCTTTAAGCATGTTTTTATCATCAAGTGAAAATTCATCGGCATTTAATTCTTTGCTCAATGTTAATTCCAAATCAAGCATATCATCAATATTCAATTCTTTACCTTGTTTAAGTTTTATTATTGCCGGATGCTTATCGGCAAGTTCAAGTATTCTTGCTTCAATCCGTTTTCTATATTCTTCCACATAAACTTTTTCGTTTTCTTTTCTAACAACCACCCATTTACGCGCTTCAATAAAATCATCAAGCCCAAGTTCAAATATTAATGATGGTTTTTCACGTTTGTATTTCATTAGCGGAGCTAATACAACTTTTTTCTCATCAATTTTAGCAAGTGTTAAACTTTTCCAGAATTCATTAGAGAGAACGTCGTTTACGTGAACAATATGCTCACTGATTTGAGAAAGATTTGTGGGAAGTAATGAAACATCTTCTTTGATTGATTGGATGTTTGACTGCATGTCGTTTTTCTTTAAGAAAAGCAATCCGCATTTTTCCATCTTGTTGGTGAAGAATGCTTCATCGGCATTTACACCGGATACAAACCGCAACAATGGAGCTACTTTCAGTTTTAGAAATTCTATTTTATCTGGAGTTATGTAATTCCAGAATTCTTTCTCCCATGCTTCTTTTACTTCTTTAAAAACTTTCTTAACTGAGAAAGATTCGAGAGGAATTAATCCGATGTAATTTCTGATATCAGCAATAATTCGTTTTGCATCTTCGCTGTTTTGATCACCAAGCAAAAGCAACATTTTGTTTAACCGGTAATTGAATATTGTTACAAGAATCGGGATCTGTTTATTAGTATCATCTTTTCTAATTGTTTCAAAATTTTCCCAATAATCAACAATTAAAAATCTTTCCTTCTTTCCATCGGGCAGCCAATCAAAATGTTTGCAAGATTCGTTATTGCGTGTACCTCTTCCTATCATCTGCCAGAATTTTATATTTGAATTCACCGGTTTCATAAATGCAAGGTTCACTAATTCGGGTATATCAACACCGGTATCCAGCATATCAACCGAGATAGCAATTCGCGGCAGGTTTTCTTTCTTAAACTTATTCAGCAACTTATCTGCTCTCTCCATCTTTGAATCAATT
>ORJL010609097.1_pt1 | contig 55281 bp, 49 predicted proteins | sample 1779941 | NCBI WGS metagenome assembly ORJL01 (sample SAMEA104232317, study PRJEB22302) | groundwater metagenome | biome: forest; feature: aquifer; material: groundwater | place: USA | collected 2011-08-07 | depth 5.8 m | reverse complement strand
TCGCCACGATGAGCCACTACACGGTCGGAGATACCGACATCCTGGAGATCACCGTGATGCGCCATCCGGAGGTCAGCGGCCAGTTCATCATCAACAATGAAGGGAACATCCAGTACGAATTCGTCGGCGACCTCAACGTCCGCGGGCTCACCAAGGACCAGATCAAGAAACTGCTGACCGAAAAACTTTCCGAGTTCATCATCGACCCCGAAGTGACGGTCAAGATCGCCGGATACAACAGCAAGATCATTTACGTGGTCGGAGAAGTCGGCCGCCCGGGCAAGATCTACATGCAGGGCGACACGATGACGGTCCACGAGGCCCTCATCGAAGCCGGATTACCGCTTTTAAGCGCCAACACAAAATCAGGCCGCGTGATAACGCCGTCGAACACCGGAAGCCCGGTCATCCGCAAGGTCAATGTCGCAAAACTCCTTTACGAAGGGGACTTGCGGGAAAATTTAGCGCTGCAACCGGGCGACACGCTTTACGTTCCGCCGACGTTCCTGGCCAAGACCATGCGCGTCATCCAGCCAGTCGCTCAACCCATCGGGACCGCCGCCGGCACCGGCCGGACGGTCATGACAGGATTTTAATGCGCACACGGGCACATGACACGCGCGCGCATAAAGAAACACTTGCTGATATAAATGAAAAATTTAACTTGTGCGCATGCGCTCATGCGCGCTTAATCAGGAAAGGCCATTCATGAAAGAATTTGACGCTTCAAGCATATCTCTGCTGAGTTATCTAAAGATCTTCTTCCGGCGCAAAGAGCTGTTGATCGTACCCGCGTTCGCCGGCCTGATATTGGGCATATGCACGGGGATCATTCTCCCCCCAAAATACAAGTCCGAGACGATCATCCTGGTCCAGGAGAGCAAGTCGGACAACCCGCTCTTCAGCCAACTTGCCGTCTCAACGACCATCAGCCAGCGCATGGCGGGATTAAAAGAATCCATCCTCGGCTGGAACAGCTTAGTCGAGCTCGTCAAAAGGCTCAACCTGGATACCGGCGTCAGGAACAAACAGGAATACGAGCAGCTCATCCGCACGTTAAAGAAAAATATCCAGCTTAAACTCCGCGGGAGCAATATCATCAACCTCGCGTACGTCGGACAAAACGCGGAAATGACCCAGGCGGTGGTCGAGACGATCACCAGGATCTTCATCGACCAGAACGTCCGCGTCCAGAACAACGAGACCGCGAACGCCATCACCTTTATCGAAGAACAGCTGAAGGTCTATAAAGGGAAGATCAAATCCGCGGAGATCGCGAAGCTGCAAGAGCAGCTGGACAACCTCCTGGTCGATTCAACGGAAAAACATCCCCTGGTCAAAAGGCTCCAGGACCAGATCGAGGCCAAAAAAGAAGCGTTACGGGCCGAAAACCTTGAATACATCAAGGACATCAACCTTGAAAAAGACACGACCAATCCCATCATCGAAAATATCAAGAACGCGCTGGATTCCATTGAATCCATCTCAAAACCCGCGAACGCCACCACCGACGGAAAAATTGACACCAGCGCCCAGCTGACGCTCAACCTGGACCTCCAGAAAGTGCTGGCGAGGGACGCCGGGGTCAATGAAAACATTTACAGCACACTCCTGCAACGGCTGGAGACCGCCAAGATCACCCAGCGGCTACAGGCATCCAAGGAGGGCACCCAATACACCATTCTCGAACCTGCCAGAATTCCCCTGGCGCCGTATCAACCCAACAAATTATTGGTCGCGCTCGTCGGGTTGTTCCTGGGCGTGCTGACCGGTATCGGCCTGGTCATCGGGGCGGAATTCCTGGATAAATCTTTTATCGATGTTGAAGAAGCGAAAAATTTTCTGGGTGTGCCGCTTCTGGGGGCCATTTCCAAGATCAACACCACCGACAGCATCTACATGGAACGCGAAAAAGAGCGCTGGATGTACGTAACGACCGTCGCGGTCGGCGTGATCGTGGTCGTCGTGACAGTGGCGTTGTCGAGCTTTTTAAAATAGTTAGAACGAGGCGATCAATATGTACCACAAATTCTATGGGTTCAAAGAGGCGCCATTTAACCTGACGCCCAATTCACGCTTTTTCTATGAAAGCAGCAAGCACGTGGAGGCCTTAAGCACGCTGATCTACGCCATCGAATCCCGCAAGGGATTTGTCGTCATTACCGGGGACATCGGTTCCGGGAAAACGACCGTCTGCCGCACGCTCCTGAACAAACTCGACGCGCGCACCCAGACGGCCCTGGTCACCAACACGCACATCAGCGGCAAAGACCTGTTGTGCACCATCCTCGAAGACCTCGGGGTCGAATACACGCCCGGGTCCAAGTCGCACCTGCTTTCCCAGTTGAACGCTTATCTCATCGAACAATTACGCACCGACCACAACGTCGTCGTCATCATTGATGAAGCGCAGAACCTCAAACCGGCCGTTTTAGAAGAGGTCCGCATGCTCTCCAACCTGGAGACCGAGAATGAAAAACTGGTCCAGATCATATTCCTGGGACAGCCCGAATTGAAGAAAAAACTGGCCCTGCCCCGGCTCGAGCAATTGCGCCAGCGGATCGCGGTCTTTTATCATCTGACCCCGCTGAGCGAAGAAGACGCGAAAAAATATATCCTGCACCGGCTGACCATCGCCAGCGGGTCCGACCGGAAATATTTTACGGATAAAGCGCTGGAGATGATCTGCCAATTCTCCAAATGTGTCCCGCGGCTGATCAACCAGGTCTGCGACAGCGCGCTTCTTAACGGCTTTATCTATGAAAAAGAGATCATCGACCATGAATTGATGCAGGAAGTCATCAAAGAATCGCCTACGAGCCAGATCACGTTCACGCCAAAAGACAAAACGGATATCGATGAAGAATTCGAAAAGATCATAGGGAGGGAATAACAGATCATGAGCAAGCTCCACGACGCGCTTACCAGGCTCAGAGCAGAACGCCAGGAACACTCAAGACCGGCCCCGGCCGCGCCCGTAATTGCGCCGACATACCCGTCGGACGCGCGTCCCCGGAAGAACAGATCGTGGCGCATCGGCTACGGCCTGACCGCGGCGTTGCTCGTTGTGGCGGTGACCGGGTCCGTTCTCGTCAACATCAAGACCATCTCCCAGCTGGAGAATTCCGGGGCAATGACATTGACTCTATCCAAACAGATGGAAGAACAAAAACGGGAACTCGCCGCCATCCATCGTTACTGGATGAAAGCAGAAATGGTTCGAAAAAACCAGCGCGAGCAGATCATCGCGTTACAGAAGAACGTAAAGACTCTCAGCAAAAACCTCGAAGAGGCAAAAAGCGGCCTGGCCAAGGTCGAGGACCTACGCATCAATAACAAGTTAATGCTGGAAAAATTTATCGTACTCAACGACCGCGTCAAGCAAATGGAAGAAGTAAAACAATAATAAGGAGAGGACATGGGTAAAATCACAGAAGCATTGCGCAAGGCCGCCGAGGACAGGCTTGAGCGTATCGAGAAAATAACACGCGTGCGCGAGCAAAAAGCGATGGTCATCAAGAAGATCGGCGATTCCAAGATCGACCCGCGCCTGGTCGCCTATTTCGACCCCAAGGCCCTCATTACCGAACAATACAAGATATTAAGGACAAACATCCTTTCAACGAACTCCCGGCGGCCGCTCAAAACCGTGGTCGTGACCAGTTCGCTGCACTCCGAAGGGAAAACCGTCACCGCGCTGAACCTGGCCATGGTCATTGCCCAGTCCACGCAAAAACCCAAAGTCCTCGTGGTGGACGCGGACATGCGCCGGGGCCGCGTGGCGAAATATTTAGGGGTAGACCAGAAAGTCGGACTCACCGAGATCCTTACCGGGCAGATCGATCCCTCTGACGCGGTTTTTCACATCGACATGGAAAACCTCGCTTTTATCGCCGCCGGGCACGTGGCGGAGAATCCGGCCGAACTGTTGGGTTCCGATAAAATGCGGCAATTCCTGGCGGACATGAAGACCCAGTTCGATCTTGTCCTCATCGATACGCCCCCGATCATTGCCGTCACGGACCCGGGCATTGTCGGGGCATTGGCCGACGGCATCCTCATGACCATCCAGGCCGGACGCACCCAGCGGGGCATTGTCCACCGGGCCACCGAGCTTCTGGAACAATCGCAGTCAAAGATCATCGGGCATGTTCTGACGAGCATTGAATACCATTTGCCGGAGTACATTTATAGATATTTATAAAGTCACCCAGTCACCACGTCACCAGGTCACATGTGACTTGGTGACTTTGTGACCTTGCAACCACATTCATGAAAGGATCGTTAATATGTCGAAGTACTTAATCACCGGCGGGGCCGGGTTCATCGGTTCCAGCATCGCCGAAAAACTGATCAACGACGGGCATTATGTCCGCGTGCTGGATAATTTTTTCTCCGGAAAAGAGGAGAACCTGGCTTTTACCAAGGGGCTGGGCAAGGACAAATTCGAGCTCATCCGCGGGGACATCCGCGATAAAAATGCCGCGCTGGCGGCCACGAAGGGCATGGATTATGTCATGCACCAGGCGGCGCTGCGTTCCGTGCCGAAATCCATGGATGACCCGGCCAGCTACAATGACGTCAATATCAACGGTGTCATGGTCATGCTGCAGGCGGCGGCCGCGAACAAGGTCAAACGCTTTGTGTTCGCCTCGTCAAGTTCCGTCTATGGCGACACCGACCAATTCCCGGAAATGGAAAGCCACTATCCGCTGCTCATTTCCCCGTACGCCTTGAGCAAACTCGCCGGTGAATATTACTGCCGGATCTTTTCGGAGCATTTCGGCGTTGAGACCGTTTGTCTACGCTATTTCAACGTCTTTGGACCGAAACAAGCCCTGGACGATGAATATGCGGTTGTCGTCCCAAAATTCATCCATTGCATCATGAATGACCAGCCGCCGCCGATCTTCGGCAACGGCAAACAGTCGCGGGATTTCACCTTTATTGCCAACGTGGTTTCCGCGAACATCCTCTCGGCCACGACCCCCGGCATCAAGCACGAGGTCTTCAACGTCGGCAACGGGCAAGACAACACCATCTTGAACTTAGTCGAGACGCTAAACAAGATCATGGGCAAAAACATAAAGCCCAAGTTCCTGGACGCCCGGGCCGGCGATGTCTTTAGAACCCTGGCCGACATTTCCAAGATCAAAGGCCGGCTCAATTACAAGCCGCTGGTCAATTTTGAAGACGGGCTGAAAAAAGCAGTCGAGTATTTTGCCGCATTATCAGCGAAGCAATGAAACCAAACCGCCGCAAATAACGCAAGCAAGTGAGGGTCGAGGGTCTGACCCTCACTTTTGGTATACGGCGGGACAGTCCGGGAATGTCCTGACGCGAACCGGCATTTTAAGTTCTATGAATACAAAAAATAAATCCGCGATCGTCGACCAGATCAAAGCGATCCTCTCCGGCATCGACGACTCACTCGAAGATGAAGACAAGCTTTCCATGGTGGCAGGATACTGGAAGGCTGGACGGCTGGCGACACAATACAAGGACTCGACCGGCATGCTCCTTAAGGACATCGCGCGGGAGATCGAGACCCCGGACTGGGCCTTGCAAAGATATACCCAGTTCTACAAAGCGTTTCCCGACGGTTACCCGGAAAAACACGGCAACCGGGTGGTCACCTGGAGCCTTATTTGCTGCATACTCCCGGTGCACGACGCCAAGGCGCGGGAGTTTTATCTTAATGAGGCCTGCCGCCAGGGATGGAACAAATACGAACTGACAAAGCGTATCCAGAAAGATTATTACGGCGCGTTTAAGGACGCCGCGGACGCGAACCAAAGCAAGACGCTTAAGCCCAGAAAACAACGGCTCTACACCTACGCCGCCGAGGTCATCAAGGTCGTTGACGCCGACACCTTTGATCTGGAGATCGACGTCGGGTTCAAAGCCAAACAGGAACACCGCGTGCGGCTGCGCGGCATCAACGCGCCCGAAACCGGCACCTCCGCGGGGCGCAAGGCGAAAAGATTTGTCGAGCGGGAACTCGGCAAGTGCGTCGTTGAAAAACCGCTTTTTAAAGGCCACCGGGCGAACCGCCCGCTGGTCGTGGTCAAGACCTACAAGCTCGGACAGTACGGGCGTTATACCGTTGACATCTACTACCTTGCCGGGGAAGCGGATCCTGAGGGAATCGTGGGAAACGGCAAACTGCTCAACCAGGTGCTCGTCGACAAAGGCCTGGCCAGGAAGGTGGAATGACACGCTCCTGGAGTGTCCCGGGGCTTGACAAGGGGCGTTTTATCAGGTATTATTTGTTTACTAAAGTAAACATGTGTTTCCAATAAGGAACATACCGATGCGGCTAAGCAGGCCTTTGGACAAAATTTTGAACAGCGAGATCAAGACCCGGATCTTGCGTATTTTTTGCCAAAATCAGGGTGAAATGAACGGACGTCAAATAGCCCGGATGGCCGGCGTGACGCCCAAAACCGCGCATGAGATATTGCAGGACCTCTTGGGCGAGGGTGTTCTTGGTATGCGGGCCATCGGCAAAACTTACCTGTTTTGCCTTAATAAAGACCGGCTTGTCGTTAAGGATGTTTTAAGGCCTCTTTTTGCCTCCGAAAATGCCCTGAGAAAGCGGCTGTTCGATATTATCCGGACAACTGTAGATCAGTCTGATCTTAAGGATGAGATCATAAGCGTGGCTGTGTTCGGCAGCATTCACGCCAGGACAGAACGCCCGACTAGCGATGTGGACCTGCTGATTATCGTAAAGAACACGGCGGCAAAGAGAAAAACAGAGGCCTTATTTTCCGAAATAGACCGGCGGGTTTCCTCCCAATGGGGGAACCTCGTTTCTCCTTATATCAACGGCCTTAGCGAATTTAAGACAAACGCAAGGAAAAAAACAGGGCCTGTACCCGGCATCCTTAAGTCCTATCAGCTTATCTACGGTGACAGATTGGAGAAGATATTGCGATGAAACATTTGCAGACGCGGGCGGTTGCCCAAAGCGAATATGCGGTATATTGGAATAAAGCGGAAGAATTCTTTGACACGATGCAACACGCTTATAAGAACCGCATGTGGACGGCGGTCGGATTAAACGCGGTCCATTGCGTGATATCGTCCTGCGACGCGCTATTGGTAAAGTCGCAAGGGATCCGCTCGGCGGGAGAAGACCATATGCATGCCCTGGAACTACTGATGCACGCTCCTGTCACCGGGATCGAAAAGCAAGTCGCCGCGGTCCGCCGGATCATCGCCAAGAAAAATGTCATTGCTTACGAGAACAGGGCATTCCGTGAAAACGACGCGTCGGATATTTTAAAACAAGCCGAGCGTTTCTACCGCTGGGCATTTGACTATTTGAATAAGAAATAAAAATAAGGAGCACCCATGTTCAAAGAATTACTTCAATATCGGGACCTGCTGATCATGCTGACATTCCGAGACATCCGGATACGGTACAAACAGGCGGCGATGGGGTTTCTGTGGGCGATCTTCATGCCGCTCGTTGCCGTCGCGGCGGGGGTCCTTATTAAAAAGGCCATGGCGGTCATCTCAGGGCAATATGTTGAGTCCGAGGGGATCGTGTCCATTTCCGTCAAAGTCTTGCCCTGGACATTTTTTGTCAGTTCTCTTCGGTTTGCCGTCCAAAGCCTTGTCGGCAACAGCTCCCTGATCACAAAGATCTATTTTCCACGCGCCGTGCTGCCGCTGGCATCGGTGCTGGCCTGCTTTTTTGATTTCAGCATCGCCGTTGTTGTCCTGGGCGTTTTATTGGCCATCTACAAATTTGGGGTCAGCATCTATCTGCTGTGGCTTCCGTTATTAATTTTATTACTCATACTATTTACTGCCGGGTTAGCACTTTTCTTGTCCGCGGCAAATCTTTTTTTCCGGGACATCAAATATGTCGTTGAGACCATTTTAATGTTCGGGATTTTCTTTACTCCAGTTTTTTATGACGCCAGCCAATTCGGCAATTGGAAGATCGTGCTGTTATTAAACCCGGTGGGAAGCATCCTGGAAGCGATCAATCACACTGTTGTTCTAAAAGAGATGCCAGATCTTATCTGGGTAGGATATGCCGCGGCAAGTTCGATCTTGATGTTCTTGCTCGGTGGCCTGTTTTTCCAAAAAAACGAACCCTACTTTGCGGAGAATATATAATGAACGCCATTGAGCTCATAAACGTCTCAAAAAAGTACCGAAAAGGAGAAAAGTTCAACTCCTTGCGCGATTCTATCCCGTCTTTTTTCAACAAAGCCGCCCGGGAAAGGCTCAAAAAAGCGAAAGAAGCCCAAGAATTCTGGGCCGTAAAAAACGTCAACTTTAATATTAAAAAAGGCGAGGTTGTCGGTATTTTAGGGCCCAACGGCGCCGGCAAAAGCACGATCTTGAAATTATTATCACGCATCATTATCCCCACCAAGGGTTCGATGAAGATCCACGGGCGGCTGGCGGCCCTTATTGAAGTCACCGCCGGCTTTCATCCCGAATTGACCGGAAGGGAAAATGTTTACCTCAACGGAACTATCCTGGGGATGAGCAGAAAAGAAATTGACTCAAGATTCAATGAGATCGTGGAGTTTTCAGGCATCGGAGAATTCATTGACACACCGGTCAAACGTTACTCTTCGGGGATGTATTCACGCCTGGGCTTTTCCGTGGCCGCCCATCTTAATCCGGACATCCTTTTGGTCGATGAGGTGTTGTCCGTCGGCGATATGGCCTTCCAGGCGCAGTGCAGCCGGAAAATGCGTGAACTTTTAAGATCCGGTACAACGATCATCCTAGTTTCCCATCAGCTTGCCCTTATCAAAAGCCTCTGCAAGAGGGCCATCCTTTTGCAAAACGGCGAAGTCGTCCGGGAGGGGGGCGTGGAGGACGTTATCCCTTATTATCAAAACATTGTCCTGGAAAAAACCGAAATTGATTTTAAGAAAAGCCTGGTCACCTCCACGGGGAAGGTGAAACTGGCGCATAAATCAGCGATCACGATTTATGACGTAAAACTGGAAGACAGTAACGGCCAACCCAGGGAAAACTTTAGGGCGGGAGAACCCATCAACCTTACGCTGCGCTATGAAGCCAGGGAACGCATCGAGAAACCAAAATTTTTGCTGGAGATCATCCGTTCTGACGGCGTTTCCTGCTGTAATTCCAGCAATGAGGACCAGGGGAAGACCATCGATCATATTGTTGGCAAAGGCGCCATCAAAATCGACCTGGCAAAGGTCAATCTGTCATCCGGGATCTATATGGCGCAATTGTCCGTCTGGGATGAGAACATGCTTCACCCCTTCGCGATACGCGAGGAAGATGTCATCCGGATCGTCAGTGATGGGACCGCCCGGTACCGCGATGCCGTTTTCTTACCGGAAATGCGCTGGAATTTTTTAAAATAAAATATTTTATTCACCCAAGCAGAATGTCGGGGGGATGTCATATTTATCTTTCAAATAAAATGGGAAAAAAGCGAGAAAGGGAACGATTATCGTTATGAAACCTAATTTCATCAAAACTGCTGGATATAAGACGCTCTCGGTCGTGGTCCCGGTTTACAATGAGCAGGAAGTTCTCCTAGAATTTCATAAACGGTTATCATCTGCGCTGGATTCTCTTTCGCTGGATTCAGAAGTTATTTATGTAAACGATGGCAGCACTGATAATACCTTACAAATTGTGCGCGATTTAAGCAAAAAAGACGCAAAAGTCGCTTTCATTGATTTTAGCCGCAACTTCGGCAAAGAGGTTGCCTTGACGGCGGGGCTTGATTACGCAACAGGTGATGCGGTAGTCGTTATCGATGCCGACTTGCAAGATCCTCCGGAACTGATCCCCGAACTGTTCAAGAACCTCCAGGAGGGTTATGACGTTGTTTACGGCCAGAGGATATCGCGCAAAGGCGAATCATTTTTAAAGAAAGCCACCGCGGCCGGTTTTTATCGTTTCATGCGGCAATTCGGCAGAACGACACTACCGCAAGACACGGGGGATTTTCGCATCCTTAGCCGCCGCGCGGTAAACGCGCTCAACCAGATCCATGAACAACATCGTTTCATGAAGGGGCTTTTTACCTGGATCGGCTACCACCAGAAAGCCGTCAACTATGAACGAGATCCACGCTATAGCGGCAAAACAAAATGGAACTACTGGAAGCTTTGGAACTTTGCCCTGGAAGGCATCACCTCGTATACGGCCGCGCCCCTTAAGATCGCGACTTACTTCGGCTTCGCGATCGCGGGATGCGCGTTCCTTTACGCCTTGATTGTTATCATTAAAACCCTTTTGTTCCATGACCCAGTTCAAGGATATCCGTCGCTTATGGTTGTCATCTTGCTCTTGGGGGGTATCCAGCTCGTTTTTATCGGACTTATCGGGGAATATTTGGGTCGAACCTACAATGAAAGTAAACGTCGGCCATTATATTTTGTAAATGAATATGTTCCGTCTAGCTTTTTAAAACCAAAAAATACTGAGGGAGGACATCCTGGTCGGCCTTAAGAAAACGTTAGAACTTTCGCCGGAAGAAAAAATGGAGACCTATGACCGGGCGGTTCGTTTTGCAACCGAGAACTTTGTGATCAACGTAAGGGTCCAGGATATTTTCAGCACGCTGGGATTAGCGCATTCGACACGCGACAAGCTAACTGTCTCAAAATAAGTCCGGGAGATTAAAAAATGAAACAAAACCCTTCAACAAAAGAATATATCGTACGGCCGCAAAAGGGATTAGTCTTCGTTGATTTCCGCGAACTGTGGGAATTCCGCGATATTTTACTGGCCTTTGTCACCAAGAACATTTCCGCGAGGTACAAGCAGTCCCTTCTGGGTGTCACCTGGGTTGTTTTAAAGCCGTTGATCAATATGGCGATATTCACAGTATTATTCGGTAAATTAGCGCAATTCCCATCGGATGGGATCCCGTATCCCATTTTTGTTTTTTCGGGGTTACTTCCCTGGACATATTTTTCAAATGCATTAGGCGCGGGAACATCGAGCCTGGTGGGCAATTCCGGCCTTATCAGTAAAATATATTTTCCCCGGGTGATGCTCCCGATAAGTTCGAACATCTCGAATCTGCTTGATCTGGGAATCTCACTCCTGGTCCTTTTTGTGTTGATGCTGTTCTATAAGATCCAGTTACAGATTATGATCATTTTTATTCCCTTGCTCATTCTGGCCTTATTGCTGACGGCATTGGGGCCTGGACTTTTCTTTGGCGCGCTCAACGTAAGGTACCGGGATGTGGGCCAGATTATTTCTTTTATCATCCAGGCCTGGATGTATTTAACTCCCGTTTTGTATCCGGTCAGTCTTATCCCGGAGCAATACCGATTATGGGCGTATCTCAACCCCATGACGGGCATCACGGACGCGTTTAGGGCCTGTATGCTGGGCCACACCCAGGTCAATGCCTTAGGGCTGATGATATCTTTAACGATGAGCACGGTCATTTTAATCAGCGGGCTGATGTACTTCAAGAAAACAGAACGCACCTTCGCGGACATTATTTAAAAATTAAAGGAAAAGCATTATGTCGATCATCACAGTAAAGGGCATATCCAAAAAATATTTTCTCGGTGTGACGATCCGTCACGACACCATGCGCGATAAGATCGCGGAGAAGCTGTTCTCTGCCAAAACGAAGAAAAGGGACGTGGAGTCCAAAGATTACTTCTGGGCCCTTAAAGACATCAATTTTGAAGTCCAAAAAGGGGATGTCTTCGGCGTCATTGGCCGCAACGGCGCGGGAAAAAGCACCTTGCTGAAGATCTTAAGCCGGATCACCGAACCGACCGAAGGGGAGATCCATTACCGCGGACGGATGGGAAGCCTGCTGGAGGTGGGGACCGGATTTCACCCGGAACTGACCGGACGAGAGAACGTCTTTCTAAACGGTTCGATCTTGGGTATGCGCAGGGAAGAGATCAAAAAGAAATTCGACGAGATCGTTGCTTTTGCGGAAGTTGAGCAGTTTTTAGATACACCGGTCAAACGGTACTCCAGCGGGATGTACGTGCGCCTGGCATTCTCGGTGGCCGCTCATTTGGAACCGGAGATATTGATCATCGATGAAGTATTGTCGGTGGGAGATATCGGATTTCAGAAGAAATGTCTTGGGAAAATGCAAAATGTTGCCGGGCAGGGCCGCACGGTCCTTTTCGTCAGCCACAACATGGCGGCGGTGAGGTCACTATGCAATAAAAGCATTCTGCTCAATAAAGGAAAAATTGTCGCCGCTGGCCCTACGGATTCCGTGCTGGATCAATACCTGAAAGAACAGGAAGGCCCCAGCGTTAAAAAAATTGGCCGGACGATCGATTCGGATGCAGACCGCGGGCCGGGATTTATCATGGATCGGGGCAAAACGGAAGGGACGATCACCCTGCTTTGCGGCTCACCACTGACGATCGAATTTGAAGTGGAAACACCCCGCTCACTCGAGGAAATGACGACCGGATTATCTTTTTTCGGGTCAATCGGCAATCACGTATTGGCCATGAGCAGTAAAGTCCAGAATATTCCCAGCAAAAAGGGCCCATCCAACCGCTGGAAGGTCCATTGTGACCTGGGAAATATACCGCTCAACGCGGGAACATTTACGGTCAACATCCATATCGGGGACGGGAAAAGGGATGTCGCGAAATTCAGCGAAGCGTTCATCATCCAGGTCTTGCCCCATGATGTGTTCGGGTGGGGGAACGAACTGCCGACCATTGAACAGTGGGGCCCGATGTACTGGGCGCCAAAGTGGGATATACATCCTGCTTAACGGACCATTTTAAAGCACGTAACAGTAAAAGCTTCCACAATTGGATATGCCAAAATTAAAAACAATAGTGAAAAAAGAAATGCTGCAAGAATTCTCTAATTGGCTCTATAGTCAACGCCTTATTTTATTGACAACTCTCGGCTATGCGATTGTTGTGAGCATCTTTGCTGCTTTTCATGAAGTGTGGAGAGATGAGGTCACGCTGATCATGAGAGCGGCCGAAAGCCGTTCGCTGGCTGCATTACTGAGCGAAGTGCGCAGCTCCGGGCATCCACCTTTATTTCAGCTATTACTTTATTGGGGTTACAAAATATTTCCCCATTATGTCATCTTAAAGATCGTCACTATAACCGTAAGTGTCGCGGCCGTTTATATTTTTCTTTCAAAAAGCCCGTTCTCCTGGACACAGAAGATCCTCTTTATCTGCGGGATCCTGCCGCTATATATATATCCTGTCATAAACCGCCATTACGGCATGGGCATGCTGCTGATTTTCATCGTCAGCGTACTCTACAAAGAGCGCTTTAACAAGATCATTCCATTTAGCATTGCATTAATTTTACTGGCCCTGGTGCATGTCCATTCATTGATTATTGTGGTGGCGATTGTTTTTTCTATGATCGTCGAAATGGTGTTCATTCGGGATAACGTGACGATCCAAAAGCCCAGCCCAACAAAGCTTGCCATTGGCTTCATGATCCTCGGCGCGGGTATTATTTACCTTTTGATCTATATGACCCCTGACAAAACATCGACCCTTTTTTCGGTTGATACGCTGAGCATCACCGCCATAAAAAAAGCCCTTATCCTTGCCGTATTGTTTCCCGGGATCACATTTAGCAAGATCTTCGGTTTTGATAACAGCCTTTTCGCGAATATCATTATCTGGGGATTGTATGTTCATCTTTTAAGAAAAATTAATTTGCTGATCATTTATTCCTCCGCAGTCATTGGCCTTGCCCTATTTTTTATCCTGGTTTACCCCTCAAATGAATTACGGCATCTCGGGTCTCTGTATTTACTGATGATCTTCATATTCTGGGCCGATACATATCCCTCAAAAGAAATTAAATTGCCTTTGAAGATCCTTGAAAAACCAAGACATTTTATATCAAGCCACACGAATGCTTTTTTCACCTTTTTATTGATCATCCATGCCTGCATGGCTTATCCGGTTATCAAAAAAGACATCCTGCGCCCATATTCTTCCGGCAAGGACCTAGCTGCTTTTATAAAGAAAGATCCATTATTAAAAGAAGCTATTATCATGGCAGAGCCCGATGGCATGCTTCAAACCCTTCCTTATTATTTGGATAATCCAATGTATCTTTACAGGGAAAACAGATTTGGAAAAACACGGACATATTCAACAGAAACCCTATTAGCATCCTCAATGGAAAACCTTTTATCATCGGCTGAAAGTTTACAAAAAAAATATGACAAAATAATTATTATCCTGATTGGTGAAAGAATAAAACCGGAGGGCCCGTATTTGATCGAATTAGCGTTTCAAAGGACCTTCCGGTATTCGAAAGAATCATTACAGGCTTTTTACGATGCCACAGAAAAAATTGCCGGTTTCCATAACGCATTGACCAATGAAAATTGCGATGTCTATCTATTAAGATCAAGTAAAAACAAATACTGAGTAACTTATGAGCAATGTTATAGAAAAAAACAACGCGAACCAAAACTCACGGGACAAAGCAAAGACTTATCCATCTGCCAAGAATCCGATTAATTTGTGCATTATTACGCCTGATAAAGATATGTATTCGGAAACATTTATACATGCGCATATTACAAAGTTACCGGCAAAAATCAAAGTATTGTACGGGGGCGCATATCCTCAGTTTCAAGATGACGGCAAACGGCTATTGGATCTGCCTTTTGGGCTGAAACTTAAACGAGTGATAGCCAAAAAGATGTTGAAATTGTCCGAGGAAACCTTGCGAGACCAGGCCTTTATCCGCTTCATGAAATTAAATAACATCCAGGCCGTTCTGGCGGAATACGGGCCGACCGGAGCCGCGATCTGCGACGTTTGCCAGAAAGCCGATGTTCCTTTGATCGTCCATTTCCACGGTTATGACGCGTACGAATACAAAACGCTGGAACGGTTCAAGAAAGGATATGAAAAGATCTTTAAGAACGCGGCCGCCATTATTGCCGTGTCCAAAGACATGGAAAAACAACTGATCAGCCTGGGCGCGCCGAAGGAAAAGGTCCATCTTAATGCTTATGGTATCGACCTTGGAAAATTCTCCGGAGGAGATCCGGCGAAGACCTCCGCAACGTTTGTGGCCGTGGGGCGGTTCGTTGACAAAAAAGCTCCCCATTTGACCATCCATGCTTTTCATAAAGTATGGCAAAAACACCCGGAAGCCAGATTGATCATGATCGGCGAAGGCGAGCTTTGGGAAACATGCAAACAGTTAAGTTCCTCCCTGGGCCTTAACAGCGCCATTGAATTTCGCGGGAAATGTTCGAGCGAGCAAGTGGCCGACGCTATGAAAAACGCGCGGGCCTTTGTCCAGCATTCGTTGCGGCCTTCCAGCGGAGATTCCGAGGGGACACCGGTGGGGATCCTGGAAGCAGGGGCGAGCGGATTGCCGGTTGTGTCCACGCGCCACGCGGGCATTAAAGATGCGGTCGTTGAAGGCGAAACAGGTTTTCTGGTTGATGAAGGAGATGTGGACGGCATGTCAGACAGGATGACGCGATTGTGTGAGGACCCGGCATTAGCCCGAAAACTCGGCCGTGCGGCAAAAGAGCGTATTCGGGCACATTACAGCATGGATAAAAGCATTAGCAATCTTTGGCGTATTATTAAAGAAACATCACAGGCAGGCTATCATGGCTAAAATATTTTGCTTGATCAACAACAAAAATAGCGGCATTCAAGAGGGGATTATTCGATCTCTTGACTATAATCTCGGCTGGCAAAAGAAAATGTTTCAAAACCAGGATATTTTTTTGGGATGTCTGGAACTGCCGTTTAAGCCTGAGTCGGATTTTTGGAAAGAAACCGCGAATTTCGTCATTGTTATCGATGGCGCAATATTGTCCTGGAATCATATGACTCATGGAGACTCAACAACCGAAAAATTATTAAATTTATTTCAGGATAAGGGAGAAGAGCTGGTTAAAGATATTAATGGCAATTTCAGCATCGTGATCTGGGACAAGAAAAAAAAATCGCTTCATATTATGAGCGACCGATTGGGCTTGAGGCCTTTATATTATGCCCAATATCAGGGAAAAACATTTTTTGCTTCCGAGATCAAAGCGATACTGGCCGATCCGGGTTTTACAAAAAAACACAACAAGGATGCCATTATCGATTTCTTCAGCTATGAATTCATCCCGAATGATCAGACCTTGGTGGAAGGCATTAAAGTTTTTCCTTATGCTTCCAGGTTGAATATCAATGTTTCCAATGACAGGCTTGATTTCAGAAAGTATTGGGATTTTCAATTCAAGCAGGAATTGCCAAAAGAAAAAAACATAAAAGCTTATGCCTGGAGGTTAAACGAGATCACTCGAAGTGCCGTTGACCGTACCATGCAAGGTCCCTACAAGATTGGCCTTCCCTTAAGCGGAGGGTTCGATTCCCGGGTGATCGCCGCCATGATCGATAAAAAATATTATCCGCTGAATACCTACACCTTTGGCATTAAAGGATGTATCGATGATGAAATTGCCCGGAAGATCAGCAGAGTGATGGGCGCTAAGCATCATTCCATTGAAATACAATATGATTCCCTGCCCGGTTTTATGATCAAAGGGGTTTTCTTCACGGACGGTATGGTGGCATGCAATCACTTTCATGTGTTGAATTTGATGGATCAGATGCGCTCCCGAGAACAGGTCGCGCTGAAAGGTTTTGCGGGAGGAGTGCTGCCCAGACGGATGAATTCCCGTTGCGTTGGAAAGGACAAGACGTTTATTTATAACACGTATGATTCATGCACTGAAAAATTCCGCCGAAATATTTTTAGCACGGATCTTCAGAAGGCGATTGTCGCAGGAAAGGACCGATTCTTTACATTATGGGATGATGCGTCCGTGAAATGCGAAGAAAATCCTCTGGATTATTTAAATATGACCCAGCGACAGCGGCGTTTTTCCAATTATGGCGCTATCGTGATGCGTAATTTTCTTGAAGTGAGACTGCCTTTTGCGGATTATGATTTTGTGGATTTTTGTTTAAAAATGCCAAATATCTTTAAAGAAGAGGATTTTATTTGCCGAGAATTCATGAATATTTATTACGCCCCTTTTGCCCGAATAATGCAAGAGGGCACCGGATTGTCATTGCGGCCCGGCAGGTGGGAGAGGAAGTTCATTGAGATCACGAACAAGCTCTTGGGAAAACCGGTGTATCACCGCAGGCCGGCTTATGATTATAATCTATTTTATCGGACCGCATTAAAGGATTTCGCCCATCAAATTCTTCTTAGCCAGAAATTCAAGGATCGTCAGATCTTCAATCAAGAAGCTGTTGAACAAGTGGTTAATGATCACATGGCAGGCAAAGATAATTACGCGCCGCAATTAGGAGCCCTGATCACTTTTGAACTATGGAATAGGTTGTTTATGGATGGCGAAAAGGAATTGCTAGAGGGACTGGTCAATGTATAAATCAAGGCTCCTGTTAGCTAAAGGGAACAAACAATGCCTGATCTGAAACGATATATCTATGTGCGGATGGCCAGGACGGCTTTGTACGTAATGTACATTTACCGGAGCGTTAAGCACGCCCTTAAACGGCTACCGCATAACCGCAAATCGATCGTGTTTTACCTTGAAAATGATACGTTGTACCGCGACGATATGGGGCGCTATCCGTATGTGCTGCTCAATAAATTCAGTCAGTCCGGATACAATGTGTATTTTTATAAGAACGTTGATACATTTAAAAAGTATTTGGAGCTTGGAAAGTACGGCCGGTTTATTTATTCTATTCCCAATTTGAAGGTGATCTCAAAGATCCCGGCGCAATTGTCCGTGCCGGAGACGCAATTCGCCTTTGACACCATTAACAAGCCGCTCTTGGAACAGAAATGGAAGAAATTGATCTATGTCAATATGTGTAGGCCGACCCTTTGTCAGACGGGGGAAGCGATATGGATACCGTATTCATTCCATCCCATCGCTTATAAGAACGGTATCGATACAACGATTCAGAAACTAAGAAACAATAGCCGTAAATTAAAAATAATCTTTGCAGGAAATAGCGTAGCTAGCGGGTATAGCGTGAAAAAACTCAAGGACTGGTACAATAAACTGACCCGCCATGAAGGCATTAAAGCGGTGCTTGAGATCAACGATAAGGTCAAAACCGTTGAAAATTCCGATCAGTTCTGCAAAATGATCAATGAAGGCAGCTACATTAATGAATGCCGGCTTTTGCGGACCGACCGCGCGACAAGATTAAACGTTAAGGGGTACTGGGATATCATTTCCAAGTCCGATTTTTTTCTGGCGCTTTCCGGGACAGATTATCCGATGTGCCACAATGTGATCGAATCCATGGCGGTGGGGACAATCCCGATCATGGGCTACGGTGAGTGGTTTTTTCCTCCACTGAAGCATGGGGAAAATGCCATCATTTATTCCGACGCAGAAGATCTCAAGGCCAAGGTACGCGATGTCCTTAACATAAATGAGCGGGCCATTCAAAAGATGCGGAACAATGTTATCGATTATTATGAGAAGTATCTTACAAGCGAGAGTTTTGTCAGCAAGGTCGAAGCCAATCAAGATAAAGTGATAACAATCATGCTGCATCCTCACTTGGTGTGTACTCCCCAAGAAGATGAGGCCGGAAAACAATTTATGCAGGAACTGACCAAGCAGGTCAAGGGCGCGACAAACAGATCTAAAAATTTCAGAAAAGCGGAGTCCAATGTTTAGAGTTAAAGAAGGAATAGTGAGCAATGCTATTGAAAAGGCCAATAAAAACAAACAGTCCCTGTTTGCAGCAGGGATATTCTTTATCATAGCCAACTTGTTTGCTGTCTATTTTATCAACCAGGAGCGCTTTCTTTATTACTGGGATTTCCTGGCGTACTGGAACAAATATACGTATTTAAGCGAGCATTTTATCGGCGATACTTTAAGCACGATAGAAACTGTCTTTTGGAGCATCCGCGAAAATGATTATAACGATCTTCCCGCGTGTTTCTTGGTGCCTTTCGGCCTCCTGTTCGGGACGAGCCGGCTGGCCTATATTTTATCCATCGTTAATATCTTCGCCCTGCCCGTGGCCATTTCGCTTGTTGTTTTACATAAGAAATTAAGCGAAGCGCAGGGACACACTTCAGCCTTCCTGTTCTTGATACCCATCGGCGTTATATTGCTGTCACCTAATTTTTGGGATCCCATTCTTTTGGGATTTCTTGATGTCGGGGGAGTTTTCTTAACAAATCTTATACTATTGCGGTATCTCAAGAACCCCTACTCCAAACAAAGCATGCGCGATTTACTGCTCATTGCTCTTCTTATCCCGATGCTTGTCCTGTTCCGGCGCTGGTACGCTTACTGGGGCGTAGCATTCTATTTTGTTCTGTTCATTGAAATATGCCTTACCGCGTTCTTGACACGTCCTTTTGATATAAAAGGATCCGTCAAAACTCTGCTGAAATTTTTGGCGCAAGTATCCGTTTCTGCCGTATTTTTCTTTACCGCTGCTCCGACTTTAGCGCGCAGGATTCTTGGATCAAACTATTCCGATCTGTATTCTGCCTACCGGACCAGCACAAACCTGTTTCAATCATTCGAGGTCGTATTGAGAAACTTTGGTCTGTTTTATTTTGCCTTGTTTGTATGTGGCGCGGTCATTGCGACCATCGATAAAAAGACCAGAAAATTCGCCATTTTTCTATTAGCCCAATGGCTGGTCATATTTATTCTGTTCGCCAGAACCCAGGATTTTGATACCCACCAGCTTTATTTGCTACTGCCCCCGGTACTTTTATTCTCTTCACTTTTTCTTACGCGCCTAGCCAATGCGATGAAAAACTTTAAAATACTCACGATCAGCAGTGTAACGTTGATCCTTTTCTTGAATTTTCTGACCGCCTTTACTGTGAAAGAATTCAGAAATAGATGGGTGCCCCCGCAATTATTGACTTATATCCGGCACACCCCGCTTGTACGAAATGATATTAATGAACTTAAAAGGATCCTTGCTGTGCTCGCGAAACTTTTGGTCGATCCCCAAGACAGAGTTTATATCCTGGCGAGTTCCGACGCCTTGAATTCCAATATTCTGGACTCAGCCTACCTGTCCTTTAATAGCTATAAAGATGTAAGCAAAAGAATTTACAAGACACACAACATTGACAAGAGGGACGGGTTTCCACAGGAATTACTGGACGCAAAATATGTTATGGTCGGAGACCCTGCCCAGTACCATATGAACCCGAAGGATCAGCGGGTGGTGGGGGTTCCCGTTAAAATGTTTCTGGAGCAAACGGGCATTGCGACATCATTCCTGAAATTGCCATATGAATTTAAATTGGATAAAGATGTAAGAGTATTTATTTACAAAAAGATAAAACCTATCCGGGATTCCGACGCAGCTTATTTATCCGAGATGCTAAGAAGCTATTATCCGGACAGGGAGAATGTTTATAAAATTCCGGAGAAACAATGAAGCCGTTGGTCAGTGTTATCATCCCTGCCTATAACCGGGCAAACAAAATTTCCACCGCCTTGCGCAGCGTCCAGGCGCAGACGTACCCGCACTGGGAAGCGATCGTGGTGGATGACGGTTCGACGGATAAGACATGCGATGTCGTTTTAGAAATGGCCGGACGCGACGAACGTATCCATCTGGTGCGTCACCAAGAAAACCGCAAAGCCCAAGCGGCGCGCAATACCGGGATCCGGTCGGCAAAGGGCGAGTGGGTCGCTTTTCTAGACTCGGATGATGAGTATCTGCCCGATAGTCTCCAAAGAAGACTGGAGGTCGCGGACAAGGAGCAGGTCCAGGTGGTGCATTCCGAGTGCTTTATCATCAAGCCCGGAGAGGATAAAAAACTTTATGGGATCCGGCCTCTATCCGGACAAATTTACAAAGAAGTATTAAAAAAGGAAGGCCCTGTTTTCCCTTCTTTTTTAATTAAAAAGTCGGCATTGGAGCAGATCGGCCTGCTGGATGAGCAAATCGTGGCTTATCAGGAATGGGACACCTCGATCCGCTTGGCGAAATTGTTCCCGTTTGGGTTTTATCAAAAACCGACGTTTATCTATGACTACCGTCCTGCGGATGCCATGTCGAGAAATCATTTGCAAAACGCGCAAGGTTATCTGCAAAATTTTAATAAGCATTTTTTAGAAATATGGAAGCACACGGGCGCGAGCGGACTGGCCTATCATTATGAAAAAATAGGAGATTGGTACAAAAAAGGCGCGGATGAAAGGAATGCCCGGCGGTATGCCCGTTGTGCCAGGTCATGGAAAATGGTCAGTCCGACAATTATTTTGAGAAAAACAAAGAGTGTCTTGGCTGAGAAATTAAGAAATAAAGGTCCTTTCAATGTTATTTAATTCTGTCCCATTTTTGTTGTTCTTTGTCATTGTGGCCTCGGTGTATTTTGCCATACCCCATAAACTGCGGGCGTTCTATTTATTAGTGGCCAGCTGTTATTTTTACATGGCTTTTGTCCCTAAATATGTTTTAATATTGTTCTTTTTGATCACCATTGATTATTTTGCCGGGATATGGATCGAGGAGTCCAAAAGCCAACGTCGAAAGAAAGTTTATCTTATATTAAGCATCATTTCGACGTGTGCGGTACTTTTCTTTTTTAAATATTTTGATTTTTTTAATTCTATTTTTGCTGATGTTGCGCGGTTTTTGAATCTGAATTATCCGGTAAAACCCTGGGATATCTTCTTGCCCATTGGGTTGTCTTTCCATACATTTCAAAGTTTGAGCTATGTGATCGAAGTCTACCGGGGAAACCAGAAGGCCGAACGCCATTTTGTGATCTATGCCGTGTTCGTGATGTTTTTTCCGCAGCTGGTCGCGGGCCCGATTGAAAGAGCGAAAAATCTCCTGCATCAATTCTATGAACGGCACACCTTTGATTATGCCAGGGTCACCGATGGTTTAAAGCTCGCTCTGTGGGGGTTATTCAAAAAAGTGGTCATTGCGGACCGATTGGCCATTTTTGTCAATGCAGTTTATAACAACCCCACTGATTACTCGGGCTGGCCACTCATTATGGCCACAATATTTTTCGCGTTCCAGATCTATTGTGATTTCTCCGGCTATTCGGATATCGCCATTGGGGTCGCGCAGGTTTTAGGTTTTCGGCTTATGGACAATTTTAACCGGCCGTATTTTTCTAAAAGCGTTCCGGAATTCTGGAAACGCTGGCATATTTCCCTGACCTCATGGTTCAAGGATTATCTTTATATACCGATGGGGGGCAACCGCGCTGGAAAAGTGCGCTGGTATTTGAATCTTTTCATTGTTTTCTTGCTTAGCGGTCTTTGGCACGGGGCAAACTGGACATTTGTCATTTGGGGAGCCCTCAACGGGTTTTATCTCTTATGTTCAATATGGACATCCAAATGGCGGGCGCGGCTGGTAGAGTTGACTGGAATAGGACAATTCCCAAAATTCCACAAACTGATCAGAGTGGCTATTACATTTATGCTGATCTGTTTTTCCTGGATATTCTTCCGGGCCAATACCCTGGCGGACGCCTGGTATATTGTCACGCATCTGGCAAATGGTTTAACTAATCCGGATACGCTCCCGGCTTTTTGGACAGGCTTTGGATTGGGTTTCAAAAGTTTCGTCGTAGCGGTCACCGCAATTATTTTTATGGAGTTCATTCATCTCATCCAGCGCCATAAAAATATCCGGCATATGCTGGCGGATAAACCTGCGCCGGTCAGGGTATTCGTCTATATATCGGTGGTCATCGGCATTCTTTTATTCGGGAAATTTGACAACCAGCAATTTATTTACTTTCAATTTTAAGGCAAATACATGAAGAAAATATTTTTTACAAGCTGGTTTATTTTGTTTGTTATATGTCTATGGATTGTCGTGGGGGCCCATTTTAAACCATTCGGGCGAAAGTTTTTTTATCCCAGAGTTAAAAACGGGAATCAAATAATGACTGGATTGCACAATCAGATTAAAGTTGATTTTTATAAGGAATACTGTCCCTACATCACAAACAGATATAAAACGAGCCTTGATGAAGCAGATATTATCGCCCATGGAGATTCCTTCTTTAATAGCTATCTGGGGGACCTTTATTTTGGAGACCAATTGCAGAATGCAACGGGGAAAAAAGTTTACACGGCGGACACGCGGGAGGCCGATCCCTTAAAATTACTCAAAGAAAATAATTACCCCAAAAAAGAAACCGTTCGGTTACTTCTTCTGGAAAGCGGGGAAGAATTTTCCTTTGATAAAGCCTCGAAAGTAAAAGCTGAGGAATACCATTTTATCCCGCGTAATTTCTGGGAAAAACTAACGAACGCAATGCAATGGAGGACGGAGGCCGCAAATACCTGGCTTCGGGAGAATTTGATAACGCTCAATAAACGAAACCAGAATATTAAAATTTTTTTTGAAGATAATATACTTTTCTATCCTTTGGCGAAATGTATTGCCAATTTCCAATTCGAGTATTTGGACGAGCTGAGCTCCGTTATCGGTGCCTATTCCCGTGAACCCAAAATGATTTTTCATAAAGATTCCGTTGGATTCGACAGAAGGGAGAAAACGGAGAAGGAAATCGATGAACTGGTCGCGTATGTTTCCCGGGTATCGGAAGAGCTCAAGGAAAAATATAATATCCAACTTATTTATATACTTATTCCAACCAAATATACCATATATCATGATCTTGTTGATGATCATTACACGTATGACGATTTCATACCGAGAATATATCAGCTGTTGGAAAAAAGAGGAGTAAAGGTTATCGACATTTACACAGCATACAAAAAGTACCGGGAAACGGATGATTCGCAGATGTTGTATTATGCTGCCGATTCGCATTGGACGCCATTCGGGAAGAAAATGTTTGTCCAAGAGGTTGTCAAAACGATTGACGCGCTCAATAACAACTTATAGGTGATTAAGGAGATCTATGTTGACTTCATTGGTTTCAAGAATTAAATCACAGAATAAAGAAAAAATACTGAATTTTATTTTTGACCGTTTGATGTCGCCGGCGAAAAATTTCCCAGGAAGAAAGCTTTTCGGGGCGGATGAGTTAAAATTGCTCCATCAGGCGCTGATCAGCCAGAGTTTGTTCGGGGTTGATGGAAAGATGGTCAGTTCTTTTGAAAAAGATTTCGCGCGCGCTTATGGTGTCCCGTACGCGGTCGCCTCAACCTCCGGCACGGCGGCCATCCACACGGCCCTGGGGGCGATCAATTTGAATCCCGGTGATGAGGTCATCACGGCGGCGATCACAGACTTGGGGACGATCATCCCCATCATCAACCAGGGAGGCATCCCGGTCTTCGCGGACACCAATGATACCTACAATATGGACCCGCTGGATGTGGAAAAAAAGATCACGCCCCGGACCAAAGCGATCATTGTGGTGCATTTGTTCGGCAACCCGTGTGACATGGATGCCATGCTCGCCGTTGCCAGAAAGCATAATGTCGTTCTGATCGAAGATTGCTGCCAGGCGCACATGACCGAATATAAGAAAAAGTATGTCGGTACGATCGGCGACATCGGCTGTTTCAGTTTTCAACAATCGAAGCACATGACGACCGGCGACGGCGGCATGACGATCACCAATAATCAAAAATATTACGAGCATATGAAGCTTTTTGTCGATAAAGGATTTGCCCGAAAGGGTTGGGGGGCGAGAGCGTATATGTTCCACGGGCAAAATTACCGCATGAACGAATTGACCGCGGCGGTCGGCATTGCCCAGCTCAAAAAGGTAAAGGATGTCGTTAAAAAACGCAATGAACTCGGAGAACATCTAACCAAATTGTTGTCGGGCATCAACGGGATCCGCACTTGTCCGGTCACCCCGGGCGCGGTCCATTCCTACTGGCTTTATCCACTATATTATGAAGGAAACGACCTGGAACAATTTGCCAAGATCTTAAAGCAAGAACAGGTGCTGGGATCCATCGGCTATACGGTCAAGCCCATTTACCTGTGCGCGGAATCGTTGACGGTCAAAAAAACCTACGGCAACTCAGGATATCCTTTCACCTGGAAAGACGTGGAAAAGACATATGAATACAAGGAAGGCCTGTGTCCGAAGGCGGAGAGCGCTTTAAAGCATCTGTTTTGCATCAACCTTAACGAGTGCTGGACCCGGGAGAGAATAGAAAAAACCGCTGAAGGGATCCGTAAAAGCTGTTCGGTGATGAATAAAGATGCCGTCCCCGCGCAAAAGCCCGTTACCATTGAAAAAGAAAAAGCCGCGCCTTCAGCAACGCATAGAACAAAGAGGATACGCGTCGGCATCATCGGCTGTGGCCTGATGGGCAACATGCATTTGACGGCCTATAAAAAGATCCCGGATGTGGAAGTGGTCGCTTACGCGGATACCGACCCCGAAAAGACAAAAGCCATTTCCCAACGCGTCAAAGGAAATATTTACGCGTCGCACAAAGACATGTTTGCCAACGAACAACTGGATGCGGTCAGCATTTGCACGGTCCCGTCAACGCACCGGGAGATCGTTCTTGACGCCCTTAATGCCGGGGTCAATGTCCTGTGCGAGAAACCGTTGGCGATCTCGGTCACCGAAGCCAAGGAAATGACCGAAAAAGCCAACCAGAAAAGCAAACTCCTTTTAACGGCTTTCAAGTTCCGGTTCTTTGAAGAAGTCCAGCAGGCCAAAGCATTGCTCAAACAGGGTAACCTGGGAAAAATAACGCATTTTCGTGTCATGTTTGGAGGATACCTGAACATGGCCGGGACCTGGTACGCCAAAAAAACGATCTCGGGTGGCGGGATCGTCATGGACAACGGCCCGCACGCCATCGACCTGATCCGTTATTTATTGGGAGAGGTCAAGGACGTTTCCGCCCAATTGACGAATTTTCAGAACCTGGAAGTCGAAGACACCGCCCACTTGAACCTGACCCTGGAAAATGGCGCGGTCGGAACAGTTGACATCAGCTGGTCAACAGCCATCCCGGCCCAGAGCTATATGGAAATTTATGGAGAGAACGGGACGGTATTGTTGGACTTCAAGGGGATCTCTTATCGGTTTAAAACCTGGAATGAATTTAAACGGGTCCCCAACCAACTGGATACCAAAGGGGCGTTCGCTTTGCAGTTCGACCATTTTATCAAGGCGATCACCGGAAAAGAGCCTACGATCGTCCGCAATGAAGACGGCCTGAAGACGCAAACGATCATCGCGCAGGCGTACGCAAGGAGGGCATCATAATGTCCAACATTGCCATTTCTGTCGTGGTCCCGGTCTTCAATGAAGAAAAGAACGCCGCACCGCTCCATCAGGAGCTCGTTGCCGCCTTAAGGCCGTTGAAACGGACTTTTGAGATCATTTTTGTGGACGATTGTTCCACGGACGGGACACAGGAGGTCTTAAAGACGCTTTCTCCGGTCAAGATCATCCGGTTCCGCAGGCAATTCGGTCAATCCTGCGCGCTGGACGCCGGCATCAAAAGCGCCAAAGGCGACATCATCATCACGCTCGATGGCGATGGACAAAACGATCCCAAAGATATACCGCTTTTGCTGGAAACGCTGGAGAGCGGGTGGGATGTCGTGTGCGGTTGGCGGTTCCGCCGCCATGACCCTTGGGTGAAAAAATTCATCTCCAATGGGGCGAAGGTGCTGCGTAATTGCCTGGTGCAGGACAGCATCCACGACGCGGGATGCACGTTCCGCGCGTACCGCCGGGAATGTTTTGACGATCTGGATCTCTACGCCGAGATGCACCGTATGATCCCGGCGCTTTTAAAATGGCGAGGCTTCAAGATCACGGACGTTAAAGTGAACCACCGGCCGCGGACCGCCGGCATCACGAAATACAACTGGTCGCGCGTTTTCAAAGGATTTATGGACATGATCTACGTGTGGTTCTGGAGAAGTTACGCCCAGCGGCCGATGCACCTCTTCGGCGGTTTCGGGTTATTTTTTATGACCGCTGGTTCGCTGTTGCTGACAGCTTTGTCCGTGGGACGGATTTTTTTCAACTATCAGCTGTCAGATAAGATCTGGCCACTGGTGGGTTTTTCCTGTCTGATCCTGGGGATCCAGCTCATGCTCATGGGGTTAATGGCCGCTCACGCGGTCAGTACCGACGGGCGTAAAAAATATTATATTGATTTTGTGACGGACCGATCTTAGGGCGAAGGGCCGTCAGAAAGGAAACGCGGATGGGAACGATCTATGGTTTTAAAATCGATTTTTGGACGCTCTGGGGATTTGTGGCGCAATCTTTCTTCTTGCTAAGCTTTGTCGTCCAATGGTATCACTCGGAGAAAAAGAAAATGAGTCACCTGCCAATTGATTTCTGGTACATACGAATTTTCGCCTCTGCCTTGCTCATTATATATGTCATTGTCCGTAGAGATCTTGTTTTTCTGATGGCCACGCTGCTTCAGATGGTCATTTATGCGCGCAACATTTATCTTATTCGTAACAGCGCTCAACATTAAAAGGAGAGTTTATATGCAATTGCTCAATCGCATCACATCACGCATCATTCACGGAGCTCATGTCCGGTCGATCAAGAATAAAACCGCGACCGAAAAGGGACTTGAATGGCTTAAGACTTACCGGGTCACCGCTAAAGGTGTCGTCCCTTCCTATACATTCCAGCGGCGACCTATGGCCACACAAGAGGAGACGGGGTATATTCTTTCGACGCTTTACAATTACGGAGAGAAGGAACTGGCTTACGCTATGGCAAAATGGGAGGCTTCCGTGCAAGGGAAAGACGGGTCGGCTGCGGCCATGGACGGCGTGCCTTACACTTTTGATACTGCCCAGGTGATCAGGGGTTTTCTGACCGTTCTGGATGATCTTCCGGAATTAGAAGGGAATTTGCGCAGGGCCTGTGATTATGTCGACAACCAGATCGATCAAAAAGGCGTGATCCATACTCCTTCTTACGCGACCTGGGGTTTACCGGGAGGTAATATGCTGCACGAATACGGGAATCTCTATGTTCTTCCCCCGATGTTGCAAGCTGGACGCAAGCTCAATGAGCCTCGATATGTACAGGCGGCCCAAAGGGCAATGGATAATTACAGGAAAAAACCGGATCTGGTTGAGTTCAAGTCAGACCTCGCCATGCTTTCCCATTATTTTGGATACATGATGGAGGCGTTGGTCGATCTGGGAGAGTTTGAATTGGCGAAAAAAGGCCTGGCGCAAGCGGCCAGCATTCAAATGGCTGACGGCGCCATCCCGGCATATCCGGGTGCCAGCTGGGTGTGTTCGACGGGGTTGGCCCAATTGGCGCTGGCCTGGTACAAATTGGGTGAACAAAAGCCCGCCAGCAAAGCTTTGGATTACATGGAAAAGATCCAGAACCCCAGCGGAGGATTTTTCGGAGGGTATGGGAAAGGCGCCAATTATTTCCCGTATCAGGAGATCAGCTGGGCTACAAAATTCTTTTTAGACGCCCAATCCTGGAAAACAAAAGGAAAAGTTTAATGCCTAAATCGTTAAATATATTAATCGTCTTCGGAACCCGGCCAGAAGTCATCAAGATGGCTCCGGTTATTAAGGAGCTGCGCAAATACCCAAAGCATTTTAATTGCAAAGTTTGCGTCAGCGGCCAGCACCGTCAGATGATTGATCCACTTTTGAAATTATTCGATATAAAGGTGGACCATGACCTGAGGATCATGCAGAAAAACCAGAACCTGGAGCACATCACGACCAGCGTATTGCTAAAAATTGGTAAACTCATTGAAAAAGAAAAGATCGAGTGGGTCCTCGTGCAGGGGGATACAACAACGGCCATGGCGGCTAGCCTGGCCGCTTTTTACAAACGCGTGAAGGTCGGGCACATCGAAGCGGGATTGCGGACGTGGAACAAGTTCCATCCGTACCCCGAAGAGGTCAACCGCAAGATCATCGATAGCGTGAGCGCTCTTTATTTCGCGCACACGGACGCGGCCAAACAAAATCTCTTGAACGAAGGCGTTGACCCCAAAAGCATTGAAGTCACCGGCAATACGGTCATTGATGCTTTGCTCGATACAGCCCGCAGTGAATTCAGTTTTAAAGGAACTGATGTGGAACAGGTCGTTACGGGGAAACGCAAGATCATTCTGGTCACCGCGCACCGGCGAGAGAACGCTGGAGAGCCGATCCTCAACATTTGCGCGGCCATGAAAGAGATTGGGCTGCGCTTTAAGGACGAGATCACTTTCGTTTATCCGGTCCATCTTAACCCCAACATCAAGGTCCCGGTCAATAAAATGCTCCAGGGGGTAGACAACATTATCCTGACAGCGCCGATGGATTATCTGCCGTTCGTGCATTTGATGAAGCAATCGTATTTTGTCCTGACCGATTCCGGCGGCTTACAAGAAGAAGCGCCCAGTCTCGGCAAACCGGTCCTGGTCATGCGCGAAACCACGGAACGCCCCGAAGGGGTCACGGCAGGATGCGTGGAAGTGATCGGGACACAGACGTCCATGATCATCCAAAAAATTTCCGAATTGATCGAAGATAAGAAGAAATATGCGCGCATGGCCAAAGCCGTCAATCCTTACGGCGATGGTCAAGCGAGTAAAAAAATTATTGAAAGGCTGCTAGGAGAATGTCAGTGAATGCGGAAGGAAAAGTGAACAATCACAATCGGACGGTACTTTTTTATCCGGTTTTGTTGCAAATCTTGATCTGCGCGAGTCTCTTTCTTGGGATTCTTTTTCTTCACTATAATAATCCTGTTGCCTATATTTACCTTATTGCTGAGGATTCCTGGGGAGAATATGGTACTTTTGCATGTTATATGGTAGCGGGTTTACTGATCGCTGGAGCGATCAAAAGCGATCGCCAACTTATGCGCCCGGGGTACATACTCCTTTTTCTGGGATTATTATTTGTTGGGATGGAAGAAATCAGCTGGGGGCAGAGGTTGCTGGGAATACAGACGCCCTACATCATCGCGCGATATAATTACCAATCAGAGCTTACCTTGCATAATTTGCCTATTTTCCCCAAGGTAAGCATTTTTTATCATGCAGTTTTAATTTGGGCTTTATTCTTACCTCTTATTTCTAGAAAATATCAACGGGCACGAAATTATTTTACAGAAATTGGTATTCCACTTGTGCCAGTAGAACTGCTGCCGTATTTTGTTCTTAGTTTATTTTTCTTAAATATTGGCGTTGTTATAACCAATAGTGAGGTCGGTGAAATAATCCTGAGCCTGGCGTTTCTCCTTCTTGCGGTCGATATTTTTTATAAAGCTTTAAACGATGCCAAACGGGTGGTTTGGGCTAAAGGATGGATAAGATGTCTATCGATAGCCGTGGCGTTGACCGCAATGCTTATTCTAACCCTGGCGAGACCGGATGTATCCGCGCTTAAATTCCGACTGAATAAGTGGGCAATAGAAAAATATCCTGAGCGTAGTCTTTATGCGCAAGCACAAAAAATATTTCGATACATCATTGAGCATAAAGAATTTAAAAATAACGATACTTTGTTTCAATATGGGCTATTTTTAAGATCCATCAGCAGTCAGGAGGCGGAGGCCGTATTCTTGAAGGCATTAGAAGAGTCAAAAGAACATGTGCAGTTAAACCCGGAGAAGCCAACACCGAACTTGATAGCTGGTAAAATTTATAAACAATTGGGTCAATTAGATTTAGCAGAAAAAGAATTTTGGGAGGCATTAAGAAAAGACCAGGCCCGGCTTGCCCAAGCTAAGCTGGATTGGCAGAGGACAGACGCTCTAAAGTCTATGGGAGAAACATACATAGAGATGGGAAAGCATGAACTAGCGCGGGAACATTTGCAAAAAGCTTTTGACTATGCCGAAGACGGCTGGACAAAATCAACCATTAAAAACTTGCTCAAAACAATTACCGTTCAATAATTCTATTCAAAATTAAGCCCATGATCCGGCATATCACAACATTACCACACATAATATTCTTTAAACGGTCTCCGCAAAAAGATATTATCGAAAAGGATATTAAAAGATGGGTTCAGGTTTATGACCCCAAAAGGGCAAATAATCCGGCGGTGGAAAATCTGGATTGGCTCATTAAGGAATATAAAGAATTCCGAAACATTTTTTATTACCGGATAGGAGGATGCGTCACATTTTTAGGTAAATTATTATTTCAGCTTTCAAAAGTTCTCTACGCGCCGATGGATACTTTATACATCAGAACACCCTCGATCGGGCCGGGACTTTTTATTCAACATGGTTTCGCGACGACAATCGGCGCTCATAAGATCGGTGAAAACTGCTGGATCAATCAACAGGTTACGATAGGAAAGAAAAGTCAGGGGAATTGTCCGACCATTGGGGATAATGTCAGAATTTCCTGCGGTGCCAAGGTGCTAGGCAAGTTGACGATCGGAGATAATTCCATTGTGGGAGCAAATGCAGTAGTCGTAAAAGATGTCCCTCCGGATTGCACTGTTGTAGGAGTTCCAGCCTATATCATAAAGCGAGACGGTCAAAGGGTAAATGAACCCCTTGAGTGATCATTCTGAGACATATTTGATCACGAGGTTATGCCGCGTCTGAACGAATGGATCATGTGCAGTAAATCGCGAAAGGTCAAAGCATTAAAATGAAAAGTCCAAATCCCAAGGTCAGTATTGTCTTGCCTACGTACAATGGGGCACTGTATCTAGCTCAAGCTATTGATGGCTGTCTGAATCAGACGTATCAGAACATCGAGTTGATCATTGTCGATGATTGCTCGACAGACGCGACGCCGGATATTGTCCGCTCCTATCACGACCCGCGGATCCGTTATGTCCGCAACAAAACGAACCAGCGGCTGCCCAGATCGCTGAATGTCGGCTTTGCCCTGGCAACCGGAGAATATTTAACGTGGACCTCGGATGACAACTATTATGAGCCTCAAGCCATTGAGGTCATGCTGCAAAGCTTATTGAACAGGGATTTTGAATTTGTTTACTGTGATTATTTTGCTTTAAAAGCGGACCAAGCGGACCGCCCTGAACTGGTAAAACTGCCTTTTCCTCCTTCTTTCCGGCAGATCAATCCGATCAGGGCCTGCTTTTTATATTCCAGGAACGTTATGACGACAACGGGGGATTATGATCCCAAAATGGAGCTGGTTGAAGATTACGACTATTGGATCAGGGTTTGGAAAAAGTTTCCGATGCTCCATTTAGAGCAGCCTCTCTATTACTACCGGTACCACAGTCAGTCGCTATATAGCACCCGGTATTGGGAAGTGGAAGTGGCTAAATTCCTGGTAAGGATGAAATACGATATCGCTGATACGAAGGAATGCGCTTATGGCTTGAAGAACACGATCGTTCGCAAAAGGGGCAATCCTCCGCTTTACAATCTCTATGCCAGGATTTTTTTGTTTTACAGGATTCAGCATGTTCTCCGCCAATTCAAAAATGGAGAGTTGGATTTCAACGAATCAAAATCACTGCTGAGCAATATGGTGAATGGTGTTAAGAAAGAAGGTAGGCAATGAAAATCGCCGTCTGCGTAAACGGATTTCCCAGGATATCGGAGAAATTCATTCTTTATCAAATCAAGGATTTGCTGGAAATGGACCATGATGTTCACATTTATGCTTTTATTCGGTCCCGCTACAGCAAGGTCCATCCAGAGGTTGCCGAATATGACCTGTTGTCGAAAACTACCTATTTGGATGAGAAACTCCCCTCCCGAAGACACCAGCGGATTTTTAAAGCCCTGGGCGTGATAGGGCGGTTCATCTTTACACATCCGCGGGAGATCTTTCGTTGTCTTAGCGATAAAGATGCCCCTGCTTTTATTGACAAGATCAAGAATTTGTGCGTTCTGGCGAAATTTCTTGAAAAAAATATCGAAGTGGTCCATTGTCACTTTGGAACGGTGGCCAACCAGCTCATATTTCTCAAGAAAATAATCCCCTCTATAAGGTTCGTGACGACTTTCCATTTGTATGACTTAAGGATCGGATTAGAGGATGGAGGTCAGATCTACCGGGAATTATTTCAAAAAGCGGACACTATTATCTCGATCTGCTCCTATAACCGGGAACATCTGAAAAATTTCGGTTGTCCTCAAGAGAAATTGGTCGATCACCATAATGGTATCGATACCAAGATATTCCGGCCGGGGCCAAGCAGAAACCATCCCGGGCATTATGTCATTACAACCGTGGCCCGACTGGTTGAGCAAAAGAACATTTTCTTTGCTCTTGATGTCATGAAAGCTTTGAAGGAGCAAACCAAACATCGCTTGAAGTACCACCTGATCGGCGATGGGGACCTTAAAAACGAAATCGCCAAGCGAATTAAAGAGCTGGATATCGATGATATTGTGGTCATGTTTGGAGATCTGTCATCCGATGAAGTGATCCAACAATTGCAAGAATCGGACATTTTCTTTCTTCCCAGCCAGCATGAGGCCTTCCCAACGGTGGTATTAGAAGCGCAAGCGGTCGGGATCCCGGTGGTGGCGACTGACACGGGAGGGACGCGGGAAACCTTTCTGGAAGGAAAAACGGGCTATCTTATTTCGCAGAATGATGTTCCCAAAGCGGTATCTCGGATAAATTACCTTCTGGAGAATGATATTATTAGGGAGCAGTTTGGCAAGATGGGCAGGTCTTTTGCCGAGGAAAATTTCGATATCTCAAAATTAAACCGAAAACTCGAGCAATTGTATCAAATTCCGTTAAAAACGGTTGTGTCTCATAATAGAAAAGCAAAAAAATGAATATTGGTTATCTTATAAATTTTCCATGGTATCCCCCAAAAGGGGGAGGGACAGTCCATGCTTACCAAGTCGCGCATCAACTAACAAAAAGAGGGCACACTCTTCATGCGATGTATTATGAACACCCGGCCCATGATCTTAAGGTCTATCGGCAACGGCAAATATTAAACTTTATAAAAAATATTGACGTACTTTATATCAGGATCCATGGTCTTTATGGTTTTGAAAATTTGACATTGCTAAAAGCATTTAAGTTTTTTCTACTGCCTGTGATATGGGAGGTCAATGCTCCCATCGAAGAGCTTCTGGTGAGAGGAAAAACGAAAAAAGAAGTGGATAAACTGAATTTTTACAGAAAATTTATGGCAAAGTTTGTGAATGCCGGTATTTGCGTTTCGAAAGAATTGCGAGAATACGCCGTCAAAGATCTCAAAATAAATAATTCATTTCTTGTCCCCAACGGCTCGGACCAAGAATTATTTTCCCCGGACAAACGGGATGAACGGATATACGAAAACAAGAAGGACCGCTTTAAAGTCGTTTGGAGCGGATCATCAAATTATCCGTGGCAGGGAGTTGACATTGTCTTTCAAGTTGCAAAAAAGATTTGCCTGATTGACAAGGAAATCGTCTTTATTCTCATCACGAAAGAGGAAAATCTTGAGCGGTATAAGCCCGTTCCGGAGAATATCGTCCTTATCAACGAAAAAAAATATTTTGATTTACCGCCTTACATTGCTTCGGCGGATGCCGGATTATGTTTGTACCATCACCAGGGATTAAATGGAAAATTTCATTTTTCGCCTTTGAAACTTTTTGATTACATGGCTTGCGGCCTTCCCGTCATCGCAACGAATATCGGCCAAATAAGTGAAGTCATAGAAGACAAGCGGAATGGAGTCCTGGTCAATAATAGTCTTGATGAAATTATTAACAGTATTTTATTCCTTAAGAATAACCCTGAAAAAGCGAAGCACATCGGTTCTGAAGCCAGAAAAGATATTATCAACTATTATAACTGGGAAAGAGTGGGCAAAGAGACTGAGAATATTCTTAAAAGCGTGATTTAAGAAAATCTCTCACCAAGTCCATGAAAGGCCAATTTCGATGAAAGATTTCTCCATATTAATTTCCACCTGGAATAACTGCCGACAACTGGAATTGACGCTTCAAGCCATGACCCAGGTGGCCATCCCGGATAAATTGACCTGGGAGCTGGTACTCGTAAACAATAATTGTTCGGATCATACCGATGAGACCGCCCGGAAGTTTACGGATCGTCTGCCCCTGGTTTATGTCAAGGAACCGACAAAAGGGTTGAGCCGTGCCAGAAATAAGGGATTGAGCGTGGCCTCCGGGCGATTGATGATCTTTACGGACGATGATGTGAAACCTTTTCCCGAGTGGGTCTCAACGTACTGGTCGGCTTATCAAAAAAATCCCAAAAATTATTTTTTCGGAGGGCCCATTGTCAGTGAATTTGAAAATCCGGACTTTGACAAGGAACTCCTTGCATTTGCTCCTCCCTCGGTCCGGGGGCTGGATTGGGGTCGTGACGAGAAGATCTTGGGTAAAAATGAATATTTTATAGCCCCTAATTGGGCGTGTCCGATGGAAATCCTGCTCAGTTGCGGCGGATTTAATATCGCTAAAGGATTGGGAGCCCAAGGGGGTAAAGTCTGCGTCGGAGAGGAAGTCGATCTTATGGGCCGCCTACAAGAAAGAGGATGGAAACCATTGTATCTGCCAAAGGCAAAGATCTATCATTTTGTTCCCAGACAAAAATGTACTGCCAAACATATTGCGGACCGATATGAAGCCGGCGCATTTGAGGAAGGCGCTCAATATATTTCAAAGGAGCGGTTGATCGCCGGTATTCCGCGATGGATGTTTAGGGAATATCTTCATTCGTGGAAAAAATGGGTTTTAGCAAAGATCTGCCGGAAAAAGGGCTATAAACAATACATGGAACTTAGGAGAATAATCGGGATCATGCGAGGCGTCCGGTCCTTGAAAAACCGGAATGCCTTATAAGGTCAGGCCAATCCTATAACATAACACCGAAAATCAGTATTGTCATCAGTCCTTAGCTTCTCCCTCGACTAAGAGGAAATTTCCCCATGCATTAAAAGAGGACATGGCCAGAGAGCTGACGGCTACATCGAAAACCTTGAATAGATAGGCTAAAAAAGAAATGAACATTGGTTATCTGGTCAGTTTTAAATGGTACCCGCCGCAGGGCGGCCCCGCGGTCCATGCCTATCAGGTGGCACACCAGTTGGCAAAAAGGGGGCATACGCTCAAAACAATGTCGTATTGGCACGAAGCCCCGGGCCTTGAAGTTTACCGCCAGCGGGAATTGCTCCGATTTCTGCGGGATATTGATGTCCTTTATATTCGGGTGCATGGCGATTGGACGTTTGAGCATTGGACGCTTTTAAAAGTCCTTAAATTTTTCCGTTTACCGGTCGTCTGGGAGATCAATTCTCCGCTGGAAGAGCTGGTCACACGCGGGATGCGCACCGAAAAACAGGTCCAGTCGTTGAATGCCCGGCGTAAATTCTTCGCCAAGATGGTCGATGCCGGTATCTGCGTTTCGGCAACGATGAAAGACTATGCCACTGATTTTCTGGGCATTAAAAAGGCTTACGTCGTTCCCAACGGCTCCGACCCCAAACAGTTCAGTCCCGAACAAAGGGATTTCCTGGCCTACAAGGAACACCAGGACCATTTCAAAGTCCTCTGGAGCGGGTCCGCGGGCTACGGTTGGCAGGGGATCAAGATCATCTCGGAAGTCGCCGAGCGGGTTTACGCGCGGGACAAGAACATCATTTTCATTCTGATCACCAGCAAACAGCATCTCAAGGAATATAACGTCTTCGACAAGAACGTGGTGGTCATGGATGAAAAAAAATATGCGGACTTGCCTCCGTATATCGCATCGGCGGACGCGGGGTTATGCCTTTATCAAAACTACGGATGGAACGGCCGGTTCTATTTTTCGCCGCTTAAACTTTTCGATTATATGGCCAGCGGCCTGCCGGTCATTGCGTCGGATCTGGGCCAGATCAGCGAAGTGATCACGCACAAAGAAAACGGGTTGTTGACCGACAACAAAGTAGACCATATCGCCGAACAGATCGTCTTTTTAAAGAATAACCCGCAAGAGGCGAGACGCTTGGGCGAGAAGGCGCGAGAAAATGTCATGAAGTATTACAACTGGGAACGGGTCGCGCAAGAGACCGAAAATATATTAAGAAATGTGGCCACGGGATCAAAGCGATGACGATCGATATCAGTGTGATCATTTGCACCCGGAACCGCTGTGAAAGCCTCAAAGAAACGCTGGAAAGCTTATTGCGCCAGGAAGACGCGGGCCAGTGCGCCTACGAGATCATTGTGGTCGATAATACCTCGACCGACCGGACCAAAGAAGTGGTAGAAGAATTTATTCCAAGATCGGGCGGACGCTTACGGTATGCTTTTGAGCCATCTCCCGGGTTATCGTTCGCGCGTAACAAGGGGATCGGGGAAGCCAGAGGGGCCATCGTCGCCTTTACCGATGATGATTGCCTTGCTGACCCCCTGTGGATCCATGCGATCCATACCTGCGCCCGGGAAACCGATTTTGATGCCTTGGGAGGCAAAATATTGCCGGTCTATCCACCGGAAACACCATACTGGATCAAGGCCAATCAAGACCTTCTCTGCGGGGCGATCGTTTTTCATGATTACGGCGAAGGAATAAAACAGTATCGGAAGCCGATGATCGAAATGGTGGGGGCGAACATGTCGTTCCGGCGGGCGATCTTTAATAGCTGCGGTTTGTTCCGGACGGACCTGGGCGCCGGCCAGGGGACCATGGGTGAGGACACGGAAATGTTCCAAAGGATCGCTCAAAAAACAGAAAAGATCTATTACTGCGGAAACGTTGTTGTCCAGCACCCTGTTGACCTCAGACGATTAACGTTGCGGTCCATCGCTCGATGGAACATATCATTGGCCAGGTACCGGTTCATTGTCGATGAGAAGGGAAAGGTCGCTGAAGGCCTTGCGTCCTGCTTTAGTGTCCCTTGTTATTTGATCCGGCAAATTGTCGTAACGGGGTTGTCTTTATTGGCCAAGATATTCGATCGAAGAGAATTTTTGAAAGCATGGATCAAGTTGTCGCTCAAACTTGGCACGATCTCCGAAATAAGGAAACAAAACCGATGCGCACAGTCAGCGTAATTATCGCCGCCTATAATCGCTGTGAAGACCTTAAGAAAGTCCTGGAAGGCCTCCTCACACAAAGGGTAGAAGGGAAGTTCACCTTTGAAGTCATTGTGGTCGACAATAACTCGACAGACGCGACTAAGCAGGCCGTGGGATCCTATATGCCGAAATTTTCTCCGCAGGAGACCAATACCGGGTGTCTAAGCTTAAGATATTTTCTTGAGGCGAGGCAGGGAAAGTCCTACGCGCTTAATCACGGGATCCGGGAAGCGCAGGGCGATATCATTGCCTTTACGGATGATGACGTTCTTGTTGACCCGCATTGGCTATATCAACTGGTCGAGTGTTTTGAGAAATACGGATGTGATGGCGTGGGGGGACGGGTCGTTCCGGTTTATCCCCAGCAAACCCCAAAATGGATCAGGGACAATCCCACAAAACTGGCGGGCATCGTTGTCGTCGCCGATTATGGCGAAGAAACCAGGCCGTACGGAAAACCGATGGACCCTTTTATCGGGTCCAATTACGCGTTTAAAAAAGAGGTTTTCGATCAGTGCGGATTGTTCCGGGTCGATTTAGGCCCCGGCGCCACGGCCATGGGGGAAGATACCGAATTCATCGAGCGTCTATCAGCGAAAGGACATTCGTTATATTATTGCGGCGCCGCCATTGTCCGGCACCCTGTCGATCTTGGCCGCCTGCGCTTGAATTATATCGCCAAATGGCATATAGCCCTGGGCCGCTTTGCGGCCCGCCGGGAGCTGGAAGATACCGGGCAAAAATTCGCTATGTGCCTGGGCGTTCCGCGCTACTTGATCAAAGACGTGATCAAAGACAGCCTGTTTTTAATCTTCGATATATTTAACCGTCTACGATTCTTTAATCGCTTAAGAGGATTTTTCCGTAAAGTAGGAATAATCAAGGAATACCGGCTCAATTACCGCCAGAGCGTTCGACTCACAAAGGAGCAGCATGATTGTTGACTTCTCCAGGGCAGATGCTATAATGTCCACTATATTAGTATGTCCATAAAATAATGGACATTTATATTTAAAGGACATTTTATTGAAGGAAAGGTTATGAAATCCATTTTTAGCGACAAAGCCACGGTCATCATCAGGGCGCTGCTTTCTCAGCCCGCGCGCCGATGGACGGTCCGGGATTTTGAAACCGAGTTTAACGTAGGCAGGAGCCGGGCCGCCCAGGTGTTGTCCGAATTGCGCGAAAAAGGATTTGTGGGAGGGGTTGTCTCCGGCAGACTGGCCTACAGCCGGCTTACGGACCGAGAGGGCTTGATCAAAGAATGGGGCAAGGCTTATCGGTTTGAATTAAACGAGAGTCATCTCTACTATAGCGAAGAAAACATCCTGAAAAAGATGAACACCTTCCTTCAAAATAAGAAATGGGACAATAAGCATGCCTTGACGCTGCATACGGGCGCGAATTTGATCAGCAATTACGTCAATACGCCGGTCATTTACTGTTACCTTGATAGTGAGCGTTTTGATGAAATGTCTCTGGAGATCCGTCAGGGATTGAACCTCAAGGAACTGAAAACCGGCGGCAATGTCTGTTTGATCAAGCCGTACTATAAAAGATCTGTTTTTTTTCATAAACAGGACATAAAAGGCCTTTCCGTAGTTTCTAATCTGCAACTTTATTTAGACCTGTATCATTTCCCGCAACGGGGCCGGGAACACGCCGATTTTTTATTGAAAGTCCTCAAAGAAAAAGGGGTCGATCTTGGTTGACGGTTATCCAACCGAAAAATTGTTACGCAAGGTCATTGATGACTTAAGTGATTTCCTGCCGCATCTTGTGCTGGTCGGCGGCTGGATCCCTTATTTATACAAGCAACATATATGGCCGGAAGAATTAACCGCAAAAAGGCGGGGAGAAGGCGTCTTGCATGCTGCGACGGTGGTCACAACGACCGATATGGATTTTGGCGTAACGCTGATCGCCTATTCCGGAAAAGAGTCTATTGCCGACCATGTCAGAATGCTTGGCTATGGCGAGCGTCATTTATATTCGGATAAGATGAGCAGTCCGTTTGTTCCAATAGCTAAGGGCAAAAATGATAATGAAAAAGCCGAAGTGGAATTTATCACTGTCCTGGATCCGCCGCCACATGTTCATGAGAAGTTAGTCGGAAAGGAGATACTTCTAAACAAGCTTCGGGATTTTGGGATCCTGCTTGAAAACACCAGGCGAATTGAATTCTTCTCGCAGAAAGTCCAAATCCCGACAGAAGCGACGTTCGTTTTTCATAAACTGCTTACTTTTGTCCTGCGGGAAAACGAGGATAAAAAGCGGAAAGACCTTTATTATGCCTATTTTATGCTGCGGTTCTGCCCGGACAAAACAAGGCTTGTCAACGAGGTCAAGGATTTGATCAAAAAACGCAAGGAAGGGAAGAAAGTCCTCGGCAATATCCAGTCATTTTTCGCGCACAAAGACGACAAAGGCCCGGTGGCCATCGAGCGAGAAAACGGGACGGATTATTTTATCAGCAATGTCCGGACGGATGCTTATCAAAGGATCACGCAATTAGCCGGATGAAGCCCACGGGCACAATCAAATATCGCGCGGCTTTTACGAACTGAATTTAAATTTATGAATACTTCTTTACCCAAAGTCAGTGTTATTATCCCGACATACAACCGGGCGCGCTATATCTGCCGTGCTATTAACAGCGTCTTGAACCAAACATTCACGGATCATGAGATCATTATCGTGGACGATGGGTCGACCGATAACACGAAGGAAATCCTCGCGCAATACGAAAACAAAATTATTTACCTGCCCCAGAGCAACAAGGGCATTTCGGCATCCCGCAACCGGGGGATTGACGCGGCACGGGGGAAATACATCGCATTCCTTGATTCCGATGATGAGTGGCTTCCCGAAAAGCTGGCTATCCAGGTGGACATGCTTGACAAAAGTGAGAAACTTGGTCTCGTCTGCAGCCGAATGCTGATCCTCGATGATGACGGAAAGCACTGCGGGTACAAACCGGAAGAACAAACGGGCAAAAATTTCAAAGAACTTATAAAGATCGGAGGCGACCTGCCGACATCAACGGTCATGACACGCAAGGAATGTTTTGAAAAAGTCGGAGTCTTCGACGCGGCCCTCCCACCGATGGAAGACTTTGAAATGTGGGTCCGGATCGCCAGTAAATATGACATCTACATGCTGCCGGAGAAAGTATTGGCCTATTACTATCACCATGCCGGTCAGATCACGAAAGACATGACCCTCGTCTATGAAGCGACGGTCAAACTTGACAAAAAGTTTATCGGTCTTTTCAAACACCTGGCTGGTTTTCCGATCAAAATTGTCCACAAGCGGATGGCCGCCAACGAGTACGTATTGAGCCGCATCTATTACAAAAAGCGAATGTTCCCTGATGCCTTCCGCACCCTGTGTGATGCCATACTCAGATGTCCCACGATCGGAATGTTATTTGTACAAAGCAAGGACACGCCCAAAGAAAAGATCATTAAATTCTTCAAACCATACGGCTATTTCATTGTCTGCCTGGGGCAGTTAATTTGTGATGAGCCCTGTAAACTGTTGACAAGGAAAAGGACGAAGACAAAGGCGAAGTCAATGACTGATTTTAAAAATATGAAGATCGCTTTCATTCATGAATATAGCCATCATTTTGTCGGTCAGGAGCGCTCCCTACTGGAACGCCTGATAGGGTTAAAAGAACTCGGCATCCAATGCGAGGTGCTTTTACCCGAAAGCGGACAGTTCTGTGACCTCTTAAAGAAGGAAGGTTTTCAGGTGAGATTCTATTCTCTTAATCACCTCAGTAAAATAAATCCATTCCCGTACTTTAAGACCGTCTGGGAAATTTTCAGACTGATCAAGGCCAACAAATATTCGATCATCCATTGCTCCGGGGCTTATCCGAACCAGTATGGCCTGCCGGCGGCCAGACTGAGCGGCATTTCTTGCATAACCCATATCAATACGACCATTTATACTAAAGAATTCTTGAATAAATGTTTCATTAATTTTACCGACTATATAATCACGGTTTCTGAAGGTGCCCGGCAAAAGATCTTCCAGGAAACGCGTGCTCCGCAAAATAAGGTAAAAACGATCTATGACAGTATAGGCAACGATCATATTTTAGAGTATCTCAACAGCGGGCAGCAATTGAGAAAGAATTTTCATATTGACGCGAAGACAAAAGTAATTGGCCAGATAGGGACCCTGATCCCTTTAAAAGGGTATGAATATTTTATTGAAATGGCCAAGATCGTGAAAGAGGCGTACCCGGACGTGAAATTCTTTATCGTGGGTCCTACCCATGAGGAAGACTACAAACTTCTTCTTAAGAAAAAGATCGCCCAGTTGAATTTGCAGGGCGATGTCATTCTGCCCGGATTTCAGGAAGACCCGTATCCTTTTATTGACATGTTTGATATCAGCGTTCTGGCTTCTACCGTGGAAGGTTTGGGCAGAGTTATTATCGAATCCCAGAAAATGGGAAAACCGGTGATCGGAACCGACATCATCGGCATGAATGAAGCGATCATCGACCATAAGACAGGGTTGATCGTCCCTCCCAGAGATCCGCGGGCGCTGGCTGATGCTGTACTGGAATTATTGCTTAATCCCCAAAAGGCTAAAGAACTTGCCCTTCAAGGACAAAAATCTGCTTTTGAAAGATTTGGCCAAAAAAAACATGCCCAACTTGTTTCTGAGGTTTATCGAAATTTATGGAAAGGAGAGCGATGAATATCGCTATCGAAGCGCAACTTCTCAACCATCCGAAACGTTCGGGCGTTATGACTTATACGGAAGGGTTAGTTAACGGCATGTGTGCCAACGACAAGGAAAACGATTATTCCTTGCTGTATTACTCCCTAAGCCGCAAACCCCAGGACATGCCTGGCCCTGCGCGAGCCCATTTTCAAAAGACCGTTCTAAGGGTCCCGGACCGGGAATTCCCCGGGCGCCAATGGGCGCTTGACCGGTTATTTTTACCCGCGTTTTTTCAAAAAAATAAAATTGATATTTTCCACAGGGCGGTAGGATATACTATGCCGCGAAGCAACAAAGTGTTCAAGATCTTGACGGTCCACGACCTGCGGACATTGACGATCGGGGACAAGTACGCGGCGCAGAACGTCCGTCATTATCAAGAAACGTTATCGATCATTGACTGTTGTGTCGTGGTCTCCGAGTGCACCAAACGAGACCTGATCGAACATTTCAAGATCGATGAGAAAAAAATAAAAGTCGTCTATTTGGGGGCGGATGAACGATATAAACCTGCCCCGAAAGAAGCGATAGATACGGCGAAAGGAAAGTTTAAGATCACGGGCCCGTACTTACTATCAGTCGGTTCCGTGCCCCGGAAAAATATTGGCGGGATCATAAGAGGGTTCGCGGGATGCAAATATAAAAATGATTACCAACTCGTCCTTAATTGCTACATGGATGTTGAAAAATATGCCGAATTATGTCGTTCCTTAGGGGTCAGAGACCGCGTCGTTTTTATCAATAGCGTCGGTGATGACGATTTGGTAGCATTATTCAGCGGTTGCCATTGTTTTGTCTTTCCTTCTCTCTATGAGGGCTTTGGGCTGCCCATTCTTGAAGCCATGAAATGCGGGGCCCCGGTCATTACGTCCAACATTTCCTCGTGCCCTGAGGTCGCGGGGGAGGCCGCTCTTCTGGTCGATCCCGGAAAAACAAATGAGATCAGTGACGCGATCGATCAGGTTTGCGGCAGTGACACATTACGAAAAACTCTTGTCGACAAAGGTTTTGCGCGGGCTAAAATGTTCAGTTGGGACAAGTTTGCCGAAGGGATGAAGAACATTTACGCATTGGCATGAAAAATACTAAAGGAGTCTGATGCTTCGCGACATGTTTGAACAATTACAATTTCTGGTCCTTGATATCAAGCGCTGGAAACCATTTTCTCTGAAATCTGTCTTTTATTTGTTCTTTGAGCAGGGGATATGGGGGGTTGCCATTTACAGATTTGGAAGAATGCTTTTTCTCATCGAGATCCCGCTCATTAAAATTATTCTTCGTTTTATCGCTTTCCTGATGCACAAATTCGCGGAAATATTTTTGGGTGTTTCATTAAAGCCGGGGACGGCTATCGGGCCGGGGCTCTATATCGGACATACGGGATCGGTCATCGTTCACCCGCAGGCAAAGATCGGTAAAAATCTGAATATCGGGACCGGCGTCATCATCGGAGAAAAGGGGGTCGGCTATGGCGGATTTCCGGTGATCGGCGATGATGTTTATATCGGCGTTGGCGCGAAAGTCCTGGGTGATATAAGGATCGGGAACAAAGTCAAGATCGGCGCCAATGCCGTGGTTTTAATGGATCTCCCGGAAGGATCTACCGCGGTCGGCGTTCCCGCAAAAATCATTAAAATTAAACCGGAGGAAAAAACGGCGTCATGATTCCCGGACTAAAGGAGACGACATGGGTTTCGGCATAATAGCGACCTTAAAGAATCTTGCCCCAATAATGTTTTATGTGGGTGGTATTTTTTTGTTCCTCAGGGCTATCACGGGAAAAGTCCAGTGGGCCTTTCTTTGCGTGGTCTTTCTTCTGCCCTTGCGGAATGTCGTGGAAAAATTGCAAGATTATCCTCTGGGCAATCAATTTCTGGATATTTTAATTTTCGGCATTCTGCTGGGATGGGCGGTATCAACGCTCTCTCAAAAGACAAAGTTTATGGAGAAAACATTCATAAACAAGGCCGCGGTCCTTCTTATAATATACACCTTCTTTTCACTTCTTAAGGGATCGGAGTATCTGGGCGCGTATTCATTCTTTGATATTTCCGATCCCCGCGTCCAGGCCTGGAAGAATTTCTGCCTGCTTCCCATCCTTTATTTTATCACGGTGAATAACGTCCGGGACAAGAAGGGGGTTTGGAAAGTTTTTACGGTGATGTGTTTGGCGATGGCGCTGATGGGATATTATACGAGCTCGCAGGTAAGCTGGTTCTCATCGTTGGTGTCCCGGGCAAAGCTTACAGGGACATTTCAGTTCCTTGGGCCCAACGAGGTCGCGGCATTTTACAACCAGTACACAATTATTCTCTTAGGTGTTTATTTCTTTATGAAAAGAGGGATCAAGAAGACCCTACTGCTACTTCTTATCATTCTCAATACATACTGCATGATGTTCTTGTATTCTCGAGCCGCATATTTGGGCGCGGCGGCAGGATTGTTCCTTCTTTTCACGTTTAAAAAACAATGGCTGCTGGTCCCGCTTCTGCTTGTTGCCGTGTTTTGGCAAGTGGCTTTGCCGGAAAAGGCGATCGAAAGGTTCCAAACGACAACAAATGAGTATGGCCAGCTGGAAGACTCCGCCGAGAGAAGAGTACAGATCTGGGAAAAAGGGATGGAGTTATTTCAGGAAAACTTCCTGGTGGGCATCGGTTATGGCGTTTTTTCACAGTTAGGTTACAATCTGGGTGACACGCACAATATATACGTAAAAATTCTGGTTGAACAAGGGGCCGTTGGAATGCTGGTCTTCCTGATCCTGATATTTACCTTTATGGCGGAAGGTTTTCGATTATATCAAAAGGGGAATGATGATCTGAGCAAAGGGCTTGGCTTGGGATTAGTCGTATGTATGTTTGTTCTTCTGGTAAATAATATTTTCGGGGATCGTTGGACGTATTTGGAATTAAGCGCTTACTTGTGGATTTTTGCCGGTTTAGTCGCGCGGCTTAACATTATATCCAACGAAGAGAACGCTCCGGCCCAACCTGCCAAAAAGAAGTTTGCAAATTTAAAGAACCCTTATATCAGGCCTGTTTGATCCTTTCAGCCATTAATGGACAATTATTCTCCAAAGACAAATGTTGTTTTATTAACCGATTGTTTGGCGGACCTGATGGGAGGGGCGGAGCGCCAGATCTATGAGCTGGCGAAAGCCCTCGATAAGAATAACTTCAATATAACTATTGCCAGTCTCGAGTGTGTCGGACAGGCCCCGCGTCATCTCATTGAAGAAATCGGGTGCCGCTTCGTTGATTTTCGGGTCAAACGCATCTACGGCCTTTCCGGATTTATCCAGGGGATCCGTTTCTGGCGTTTTCTGCGGCGGGAAAAGATCCATATCCTGCAAACCTACCATTTCAGCTCCGATATGTGGGGAGCATTTCTCGCCCATTTAGCCGGTATAAATCTGATCATTTCCAACCGCCGTGACATGGGATTCTGGCGGACCCCCAAACATGTGGTCGCTTATAAATGGGTCAACCGCCGGGTCCAGAAAATCGTTGTTGTCAGCGATTCCATCAAGCGGCTGGTCATTTCCGAAGAGGGCGTGCCGGAAGAAAAGATCGCAGTTATTTATAACGGCATACATTTGTCCCCCAATAACGGGTCGCAAACAAAAAATCTGACAAAAAAAGATATCAAGGCGAAAGAGGACGACATAGTGATCATGCATGTTGCCAATCTTACCCCCGTCAAAGGGCACGCGCATTTATTGCAGGCCATGGCGCGGATGTTGCCCGAGTGCCCCAAGGCCAAGCTGGTCTTGGTCGGCGAAGGCCCGCTACGCGGACAATTAACCGAAATGGTCGAACAGTTAAGCCTCACCGGCCACGTGGTTTTCCTTGGGAAAAGGGAGGATGCCAGGCAATTGCTGGACATGGCCGATATTTGCGTTTTGCCATCCTTGAGTGAAGGAATGTCCAATTCGATCCTCGAATATATGGCGGCCGGAAAACCGGTGGTGGCGACCCGCGTGGGTGGGAATCCGGAATTGGTCGACGATGGTCGAACAGGGATCCTTATTGATAAAGAGAACAGCGAACAGCTCGCGCAAGCCCTTAAGTCCCTCGTAAATGCACCTCTCAAGCGAGTTGAAATGGGGAGGAACGGTTACGAGAAAGCCAAAAATAAATTCACCATGCCCGCGATGGTATCGGCATACACAAATCTTTTTACTGGCATGACGGAAAATCGGAAAAGGCGCGTTCTGCATCTGGTGAGCAGCAACGGACTGTACGGAGCAGAAAGGGTCATTTTAAATCTAGCGCAAGATGAAGGCACTTTGTCTTTTGTCGGCGCCCTGTATAACGCGCATAATCCGCATCTGGAATTGATCGACGAAGCCAAAAAGATGGGACTAAAAACCGCTATTTTTGATTCGCGCGGACGTATCGACCTTAAAACAATTCTTGATATCAAAAAATTTTTACGGGATAACCGGATCGATATCCTGCATACGCACAATTACAAATCAGATATTGTCGGGCTTGGAGCGGTATTGCTTGGCAAAACCAAGTGGGTCGCCACGAACCACGTTTGGCACGGCCTCGACCAGAAATTACAGTTCTACGAAAGGATCGACGCGTTCGTTTTGCGGTTTGCCGCGCGGGTCGTGGCGGTGTCCAGCGAGATCAAGAAAGACCTTGTGACCAAGAATATCCTCGCGGAAAAAGTTCAAGTCATCGACAACGGGATCGATATCGACCGGTTCAACCGCTCACGGTCCGTGGAGAAATTAAAAGAGGACCTCAGTATAAATAAAGGCGATGCCGTGGTGACCATTGTCGGCCGCCTTAGCCCTGAAAAGGGGCACGAAACATTCCTGAAAGCCGCTAAAGATGTTGCGGCCAAAAAAAAAGACGTGAAATTCCTTATTGTGGGCGATGGCCCGATCAATGCTGAACTTCGCGTCATGGCCTCCCAACTGAACTTAAACGGCCATGTCGTATTTACCGGCGTAAGAAAAGACATGGACGGCATCTATGCCATTAGCGATCTGATGGTGAACGCTTCTTCCATAGAAGGGCTTCCCATGACCATCCTTGAGGCCATGGCGGCAAAGGTCGCCTTGATCGTGACCCCGGTGGGGGCTGTTCCTCAAGTGATCCAGCATGGGGTCAATGGCATCATTTGCCCTGTCGGAGATGCGGTCGGGTTAGCCAAAGAAGTCTGTTCGCTCATCGATGAACCATCCCGGCGAAAAAACCTGACCGAGCGCGCCTACCGGGATGTCTGCGACCGGTTCAGCTCCGCGACCATGGTCCAGCAGTATAGGCAAATTTATGAATCTATTGCCTGAACCAGGCCAACACAACCAGGATTATTATTAATGCGCATTCTTTTTATTGCCCCAAGATTACCTCTACCCGCTGATACCGGAGGGAAGATACGGACATTCAATCTTCTCAAGCAGATCAGCCGCGACCATACCGTGGACCTGGTCACATTCTCTTTTCACGGCGAGGATGCCTGGCAAGTCCAGGGGTTTCGCGAACTGGGCATTGCCGTCACGCTCGTCCCCGCGCCGAAGGACGATACCCTGCGCAAGGTGACCACTGTTCTGTTCTCGGCTCTTCCGTATTCAGTTTCCAAATACCATTCAGAGAAAATGAAAAAGGCCATCGCGGCCCTGAAAGCGGCAGAAAATTACGACGCGGTCCACGTTGATCATATCCATATGGCGCACTATCAAGATTGTTTCCCGGGGTTGCCACGCCTGGTCGATGAACATAATGTGGAATACAAGATCCTGGAACGCTGCGGTAACGTGGAAAAGTCCGTTTGGAAGCGCCAATTATATTCGCAACAAGCCGGCAAGATGAAACAGTTTGAAAGCCGGGCGATCCTTCATTATTCCGCCTGTACCGCGGTTTCTCAGAATGATATGGATATATTAAAAGAGCTCACGGGCAAGAACGTTCCTGTTCATGTTTTGCCTAACGGGGTTGATACGGATTTTTTTACATCCTCCGGATCAGCGCCCCAGCAGGAAGAAGATGCCCTGGTTTTTACCGGATCCATGGACTGGCTTCCCAATGATGATGCCGTGGTCTTTTTTTGCCGGGAAGTATTACCGCTGATCTGGGAACAGAATCCAAACGTGAAGTTTTATATCGTTGGGAAAAGCCCTTCAGCGACCGTCAAAGAATTGGCCTCAAAAGAACCCCGCATCGTTGTCACCGGACGGGTCGATGACGTGCGCACCTTTATCCAGCGGGCAAAAATATTTGTCGTCCCGATCCGCATCGGCGGAGGGACGCGACTGAAGATCCTGGAAGCAATGTCGATGCGAAAAGCCGTTGTATCGACAACCGTGGGGGCAGAGGGCATCGCTTACACCAGGGATGTCGATATTATCCTGGGGGACACGCCGCAGGAATTTGCCCGGCGGGTGATCGGTCTTTTGCGAGACCCCGGAAAGAGGGAAGCGCTGGGGAATGCCGCCCGAAAACTCGTTTTAGAAAAATACGACTGGCGCATTATCGGCAAAAAATTAAACCAAATTTATAAGGACATAACCAATGCCCGGCAGCAATAAACATAAAATAACCTCCTTAGTGGCTGGATTGATAACGGGGATCCTGGTTGCTGCTCTGGGAGGTGCCATCGCGTTCCAGGTCAAAATGGACCTAAAAAAGCCCCGGCGTTACGCGGCAAAGTTGCCCGTCCATGATAAAGGAGGGTTTAACGTGTTTGCCGCCTCAAGCCTGGACAGGATCTTTGAAGATGGCCAGACCTTGCTCAAGCCAAACTTTACAAAAGACGTCGCGATCTCCCTGGCAAGGCGTGAATATGAATCGTTCCAGGTCGTTGTCACATCCAGGGACCGCCTGTTAGAAGGCGTTACGCTCAAAATTTCCGACCTCACTAATGAACAAACCGGGACAACACTCGGCCGGCAAAACATCAGCTGGCGGGTTGTCGGTTATGTGCCGACGATCAAGCCCTATTACCCGGTCAAATATGTCGGCCGCTGGCCGGACCCTTTAATGCCGGCAAGAGCAACGGACATTGACGCGGGTATCGTTCAACCCTTTTGGGTCACCGTCTACGCCCCATGGAGAACCGAGGCCGGAGTTTATAAAGGCACCGTTTCGGTCACGGCCAGCGGGGGAGAAACGCAAATAATCCCGCTTGCGGTCCGGGTATACAATTTTACCTTGCCCGTGGAAGGAAGCCTGAAAACCGCTTTTGATTTTTACGGCCATGAAACGTTCAAGCGGTATCCGCAAAAAGACAACGAATCAAAGGAAATGTACCAAATGCGGCTTGACGTCCTTAACAACAAATATATTATCGCGATGCTCAAATACCGGATAAATCCCATATTGAATATTGACCCCTCATCCGAAGGAGAACTTTCCCGGGTCGATCGATACCGCCCTCTCGGGTTGAACAATTTTTCGATAGGCAAACGAGGAGGGACGCTCGGCAACAACTGGCCTGACAGCGATAAAGAAATAAACCAGCTGCTTCCTCAATATCGTGGTTATGCGGAGACATTAATGCTTAACAAACTTTTGCCATATACCTATATATATACGTGGGACGAAGGCAAGATCGGGAACCCCCAGGTGGCTAAAATTTGTTCCATGATCCACCGGGCCCATCCGGGGCTAAAAAACATGGTGTGCTATCACGGCTTTTGGGACCCCGAAAAGGACCCGGGATGGGGAAAAGACATCGACATCTGGACCTTTCAGATCGACAACTTTAATGAAAAGAAAATGCGCGCGCTGCAAAAACTGGGAATGGAAATATGGATGTACATCTCCGGCCCCGGCGGTTACGGGAGCCCCAATCTGGCCATGGACTTCGATTCGATCGATTACCGGATCGTTCCCTGGCTGTGCTGGAAATATGACATCAGGGGATTCCTGTACTGGTGTGTCAATTGGTGGCCGACAGTCAACCCGTTTGAGAACGCCCAGAATTCAAAGTGGGAACAAAACGGCAACGGCCTTTTATTTTATCCGGGAGAAACCGGCCCGATCGCCTCACTTCGCCTTGAAATATTCCGCGACGGGATGGAAGACTACGAATACATACAACTGCTCATCCAGAGATTAAAAAAACTTCGAAAACTCGGGCTGGTAGAAACCTACCAGGCACTTTTTGACGAAAGCATCAAAATACTGACCGTTGATAAATCCATCGCGGAATCCATGATGAGCTTCACCAAGGATAACGAAGGCCTAAAAGCACGGCGGGACGCGATCGCCCAAAAGATTGAAGAATTTGATCGAACAGTAACCGAGATAACATCCGAACTAAATGGAAAATAAAACGAAGGATAAAATCATTTTCTTTCTTGTCGGCTTTGCCCTGGGGATAGGTCTTGTGGCCTTTTCATGGAAGGGGTTACATAAAACCGCCAAAAAATTTAAAGACGTCAATGTCCGGGAAATCGCTAAGGGCATGCTGGCTACGATGCGGCAATGGACCTACAAAAAACAGCAGGTCACCGAAGACTTTTCAAAAGGGATAAAAGCCGTATCCGGGAAAAGCTTCGGGACCGACGGCCAGTTAACGTTCGAATTGTACCGTAACGGGACTTTTGTGATCGATGGCGAATCGGGATACGCCTGGCAAAAATCCGACAGCTATCGGGATTCAGCCATCATACGCTCAACGCACGCGTTACCGGAAACCTATAAGATCAGTGCCGTTGTCGGAAACATCAATTATGGCCTGGAGAACATTGCCGGCCTGCCCCAAGATCCAGAATATGCGGAAGGGCCTAAAAACGAAAACGGCTGCTATCTGATCGCCATTACGGACACGCCGCCCACCGGCCACCACACCAACACCTGGTGGCACGAACACCGCAAGGTGGTCATCGATGTCGATAATAATGTGTGGGGACACGGAATGCCGAATCCAGTCTTCATGGTCTATTTCGACCGTGACAATAAGCTCATGTCTTACAACGGCGAACAGAACAGGTGGCAAAAAGATTGGGTCAATGGCACAAGGTACAAGCTGAGTGCGTGGTACCGGGTCGAGATCGAAAGGACCAGGAAGGAATACATCCTGAGCGTGCTTTCGGATACCGGAGAACTGTTGGAACGTGCCGTTGTGGACCTGGAAAAGGTCTGGCACGCGGACGGACACCATAAAGACTATTTTGTTATTGGCGAGCCGCATGAGAATTACTACCAGGGGTCAATGAAGATCAAGGAAATTACGATCACGTACAATTAACGAACCAACCGTCATGAAGATCCTTGTCACTTCCGGGGCTTGGCAGGCATCTTTGGCGTGTATCCAAAGTTTGGGACGCGCCGGGCATGAGGTGTATCTGGTCGATCAAGACACTAATCTGGCCGCGGCCCACTCGAAATATTGCCGCGGGCAAATTCTTTCCCCTTCAGAGAAAGAGGAAATTCCCTACACGCATTTCCTCTTGGACTTTGTTAAAAAGAACCATTTTGATGTTCTGATCCCCATCAGCGATTACTGCGCTCAATATTGCGCAAAGAACCGGGCCATATTGGACCGGTATATTCGGCTTTTGCTTCCACCAGCGGAAGTGCTCGCCATTGCCATCGACAAAGCAAAGACATACACTTTTGCCATTAAGCATAAAATCCCGATCCCAAAAACATACTTTCCTGCTGACTTAAAAGAAGTCCTGGAGCTTTCGAAGGAAAAAATCTACCCCGCCATGGTCAAGATCCCCAACAGCAGGGCCAGTAAAGGGGTCTTTCGCGTCAACAACCAGCAGGAATTGGTCGATCTATTCGGCACGAATCACTTCGAAGGTCAATGGCCGGTCATCCAGGAGTTTCTGGATGGAAAACTTTTTGGCGTAACAGCCGTGGCCCATGAAGGACGGATCCTGGGGTATTATATGTTCTGTACTGACAGTCACGCCTTGCAGGGAGGCACGCCGCCAACTGTCTTTTCGGTTATAGATCCCCGACTGTTAGCGCAAGCCCAACATATTATTGCGGCCCTGCGCTGGACCGGGGCGATCGATTTAGATTATTTAATGACGGATCAAGACTATGTGCTATTGGAGATCAACCCAAGGTTTTCCGGATCACTTAATTTTGCCTATCGTATGGGTGTGGATCTACCTTTGATGTATTATCGCCTCGCCGCAGAAGGCCCGGAAGCTGAATTTAAACAAATCCAATATAGAAAAGGAGTACAATTTCGGACTGTTTTCCCAGCGGAAGTAACTTGTTATTACAAGAACCCTGGGTACAGGCGAACATTTTGGAAGAATTTTTTCCATATCAATTCTAAGACCAACATCTATTGGGACGACCCAAAGTTGATCTGGTGGCAAATCAAAGAGGCGCGCTGGTGGTGCCATGATATCAAGCGATCAAAGCCTCAAAAAGCTCAAGCAAATAATTAAGTATCATAATCCACTTATTAGGAATACAATAATGAATGTACGAGAGCGTTGTATGTGGATGAAAAATAATAGGTTTTGATTCAAAAAACTTTTTTACTGTCCTGACCTTGACACAAACAAAATGGCATGGCATACTTCCCATGGATCGAAAAAATCAGGCTGTTAATAAAGGTAAACCACTCGAAAGGGTGGGACACAAAGCTATAGGGCCCTCGGCCGTAAGGTTCAGGGCAGCCAGTTGCCAACAGCGAAGTAACCGTGAAAAATGCTGACCTATTCTTTGTGTGAAATGACTCAGAGAATAGGTTTTTTTGTTGGCCATAGGTTATGGCCAACAATCCTCAGCGCAATGTTTTGTTTTGTAATGTCAAATTATTCAAAACAAAACAGCTGGGGATAAGCGAAAGACAAAAATGAAAAGGTATGCAAAAAAATACGGAATTCTGAACCTTGGCCTTCTGCTGGGGTTATGCTTCCTTATTATTTCACCCGCTTACAGCGCGACCTATTACGTGAGACTGGATGGAGGCACAGCCACCCAGTGCACAGGATTAGCTGACGCGCCCTATTCCGGAACCGGGACAAACCAGGCATGCGCCTTCAATCATCCCTTCTGGGCCATTTCTCCTATAGGTAACAACCCCACCAAAATGGTGGGTGGCGATACACTGATCATTGATGGTTCCAATAGCGCTCAGTATAAAATTGGCCTGGGGGCTCCTAATACAAGCGATACAAGCAAATGCAGTTCTGGCTGGCCGTGGGATTGCGTTATGCGCAAAATCCCCGCAGGGCCGGATCCAACGAGCCCAACAAAGATCCTTGGGAAAGGGTGGAATACGGGATGCAGTAATCCTCCGCAATTATGGGGTAACGAACGCGCCTGGCAGGTTTTAGACCTAAGAGGCAGCAACAACGTTGAGCTCCAATGTCTGGAAATCACAGACCATTCTGCGTGCCAACAAGGTGGCCCTAATCCCTGTAATAGAAACTCCTACCCTTATGGGCCTTGGGCCTCTACCGGCATAGAAGCTGCTGACAGCGCGAGCGTTTTAATCAAAAACGTTAACGTTCATGGTATGGCGCATAAGGGTATCCGCGCCGGTCGCCTTAGGGACTGGACCCTTGAAGATACAAAAATTGTTGCTAATTCCTTTGTTGGCTGGGACGGTGATATTGGGGCTAATGTCTCATCTAACGCAGGGACAATGACTTTTAACCGCGTTGCAATTGCCTATAACGGTTGCGGAGAAACCTATCCGGGCAAACTACCCTATAACTGCTACAGCCAGGATCAAGGTGGTTACGGCGATGGCCTTGGCACGCACAAAACCGGCGCGAATTGGGTGTTTAATAACAGCGATATCAGCCATAACGTTTCGGATGGCCTGGACCTGCTTTACCATGACGGAACAGGGACAGTAACAATTAAACGTTCGCGATTTGAAGGGAACGCCGGCAACCAGGTTAAAACCGCAACGAATACGACCATTGAAAATTCTCTTATTATCGGGAACTGCGCCTACTTCAAGGATAATCCGATAACCTGGCAAACAAGCACTTTTAATAATTGCCGCGCTTTTGGTAACAGTATTGCGCTAAGTTTTCGTGGAGGCATGTCCGCCATAATCTCTGGTTCAACAATAATCTCTAATGGCGACAACCTTATTCTGACCATGGGGGATGGTTGCAACGGAGCAGAAACTTTACAGTCGAGAAATAATATCTTTTTAGGTGGACCGGATTTTAATGGCGGGGACACATCTGACCTGTACTACGCGTCTGGATTAACTGGAAATGGAGACGGCACCTGTGGAACTTTAAAACTTAATGATGATTATTCGGTAATTTACAGAACAAAAACAATTTCAACCAATTGCACCGGGAAACTTCACTCCAAGTGTCAGGACCCTAAACTCGTTGAACCGCTCGTTTCGTACTACACCGGAAATGCCTATAATGTTAATTTACAATCAACCAGCCCGGCGATCGGGATCGGCCTTATCCTGACAGGGAAATCGAGCTTGGATTATAACAGCAACGAACGTGGGACTATTTGGGATATCGGAGCCATAGAATATGGCATTGCGCTAACACAACCAACATGTAAAGATGGCATTCAATACTGCACCACCCAGACAGATTGCACCGCTAACGGGCATTATTGGTACAACAACATTTGCAACGCGCAACCTAAACCGCTGACCTGCGTTGACGGGATCCAGTACTGCACCACCCAGACAGATTGCACCGCTAACGGGCAT
>ORJL011328169.1_pt1 | contig 55286 bp, 43 predicted proteins | sample 1779941 | NCBI WGS metagenome assembly ORJL01 (sample SAMEA104232317, study PRJEB22302) | groundwater metagenome | biome: forest; feature: aquifer; material: groundwater | place: USA | collected 2011-08-07 | depth 5.8 m | reverse complement strand
TGCCACCGGCGGACGGGCGGTGGTTGGCAACCTCACTAACCGCGTAGCGGTAACCAAGCCGCTCACGCTGCGGAGTGTCAATGGGCTGCAGTTCACGATTATCCAGGGCGCACAGGCTCCGGGCGGCGGCCAGGGCGATGGTGCGATTCGCTGCGTGTATCTGACGGAAGGCGCCCGCCTGTCCGGATTCACCATGACCAACGGAGCCACCAGAGATTGGGACGGCGGCGGCGGGGTGTGGTGTGCCTCAACCAACGCGATAGTTTCTAACTGTCTGCTGACCGGCAACTCGGGCGGTGGAGTTTGCAGGGGTACGCTGAAGGACTGCACGCTAAGCGGTAACGCGGCTTCCGGTTCGGGTGGTGGAGCATACTTGAGCGTGCTGAACGACTGCGTGCTGACCGGTAACGCGGCTCAATACGGCGGCGGGGCGGCGGAGAGCACATTGAACAACTGCACGCTCAGCGGTAACTCGTCTGGCACCGGCGGTGGAGTTATGTGGTGCGTGCTGAACAACTGCACCCTGACTGATAACGCGGCTCGAGGTTCCGGGGGAGGTGCCGCCGGGGGCACGCTGAATAACTGTATCCTGAGCGGCAACTCGTCTAGCACCGGGGGTGGGGCGGCAGGAGGGACGCTAAACCACTGCACGGTAACCGGCAACTCGGCTTTTCTCGGCGGAGGAGTCTCCGACCTCGGGATTGGCGGGGGGATCACGCTCAGCAATTGCATCGTCTATTACAATACCGCGCCGGTCGGGGCGAACTATACGGGCTGGAGCAGTCTGAACTACTGCTGCACGACGCCGCTGCCTGAGCCCGCGCCTGGGCAGGAGCCTTTTGTCGGCAACCTCGGCGTCGATCCACAACTGGCCAACGCCTCGCACCTGAGCGCCGCTTCTCCCTGTCGCGGGGCCGGCAGCGCGGCTGACGCGACTGGCAACGACATTGACGGTGAAGCCTGGGCCACTCCACCGTCCATCGGCTGCGATGAATTCCACGCGGGGGCGGTCACGGGGCCACTGAGTGTGAGGATCGCGGCGACGTTCACGACTGTGGCGGTGTTCCACCCGTTGCGGTTTACGGCCTTGATTGACGGGCGGACCACCGCGAGCGTCTGGGACTTTGGGGATGGGCTGATGGCGACCAATCAGCCTTACGCGACGCATGCCTGGACGGCCCCTGGAGACTACGCTGTAGTCTTGCGAGCGTGTAACGAAAGTCAACCGGAAGGGGTAAGCGCGACCGTGACGATTCATGTCCTGATGCAGCCAGTGCATTATGTGGCCGTGGACAGCGCCAATCCCGTTCCGCCCTACACGTCTTGGGCGACAGCAGCCACGAGCATCCAAGATGCGGTTGACGCGGCGGCCGTAGGCGGCGAGGTCGTGGTGAGCAATGGTGTGTATGCCACCGGCGGACGGGCGGTGGTTGGCAACCTCACTAACCGCGTAGCGGTAACCAAGCCGCTCACGCTGCGGAGTGTCAATGGGCTGCAGTTCACGATTATCCAGGGCGCACAGGCTCCGGGCGGTGGCCAGGGCGATGGTGCGATTCGCTGCGTGTATCTGACCGACAGCGCCCGCCTGTCCGGATTCATGTTGACCAATGGATCCACCAGAGATTGGGACGGCGGCGGCGGGGTGTGGTGTGAATCAACCAACGCGATAGTTACCAACTGTCGGCTGACCGGCAACTCGGGCGGCGGAGTCTATGGGGGTACGCTGAACAACTGTGCGTTGACTGGCAACGCGGACGGCGGGGCGGTGGGGAGCACCCTGAACAACTGCGCGCTGACCGGCAACTCGGGCGGCGGGACGTATGGGAACGTCACCTCAGGCGGCGGGGCGCAGAACTGCACGCTGAATAACTGCACGCTGACCGATAACGAGAACGGCGGGGCGTTTGGCTGCACGTTGAACAACTGCATCGTCTATTTCAACACCACGACGGGCGCGGCGAATTATGCCGAAAGCACTCTCAATTTCTGTTGCACGACGCCATTACCTTTAGGCGGGGCCGGCAACATCAACCTTGATCCGCAACTGGCTGGCGCCTGGCGGCTGAGTTCCGGTTCACCGTGTCGCGGGGCGGGCAACGCCGCGTACGCCACCGGCGCCGACATTGACGGCGAAGCCTGGGCCAGTCCGCCGTCTATCGGCTGTGATGAATACCATACGGGGGTGGTCACGGGACCGTTGAGTGTGGATATCAGGGCGACCTTCACGAATGTGGCCGTGGGTCAACCGGTGGAATTCACGGCATTGATCGAGGGGCGGACGAGTGCAAGCGTCTGGGAGTTTGGGGATGGCTTGGCGATCACCAACCGGCCCTACGCCATCCATGCCTGGACGGCGCCGGGGGATTACACGGTGATCTTAAGGGTGTATAACGAAAGCCTGCCTGCCGGGATCGACGCGATGCTGACGATCCACGTGGTGGAAGTCGTCCACTATGTCGCGATCGGAAGCAAGAATCCACTGCCGCCTTACACGTCTTGGGCCACCGCCGCCACCAACATTCAGCATGCGGTAGATGCGGCCAAGGTGCCAGGTGCGTTGGTACTGGTGAGCAACGGAGTGTATGCCACCGGCGGGCGGGCGCTCTACGGCACGGTCAACACGCGCGTCGTCGTGGACAAGCCGTTGAAGCTGCAGAGCGTCAACGGCACGCAGGTCACCGTGATCGAAGGCTACCAGACACCCGGCACCACCAATGGGGAGGGCGCGATGCGCTGCGTGTATCTGGGCGATGGCGCCAGCCTGTCCGGGTTCACGTTGACCAACGGGGCCACGCCGAGTGATGGACACGGCGGCGGGGTGTGGTGCGCATCAATAAACGCGGTGGTTTCCAACTGCGTGATGGTGGGCAATTCGGCTTCGTGGTCCGGTGGCGGGGCCTATGGCGGCACGCTGAACAACTGCGCCCTGCGCGGCAATTCGGCCCGTTTGGGCGGCGGGGCGGGTGGCGAACCGGGAGTCCCCTGCACGCTGAACGACTGCACGCTGGTCGGTAATCGAGCGATCCACACGAATGCTCCGGGGATGGGAGGCGGTGGGGCGTATTACTGCACGTTAAACCGCTGCACGGTGATGAACAACTCGGCGGTGGGGGGCGGCGGCGGCGTTGATGGGGGCACGCTCAACGCTTGCACGCTAACCGACAACTCCGCTTCTTGCTACGGAGGCGGGGCCGCCTGGAGCACGCTCAACAACTGCACGTTAACTGGCAACTTAGTTTCTGGTCAGTGGAATAGTTCTGGCGGCGGAGCTTACGGATGCACGCTGAACAACTGCACGCTCACCGGAAACAGGGCCGACAGCGATGGCGGCGGAGCGGCTGGGGGCACGCTGAACAACTGCACCCTGACCGACAACTCGGCTCGATCCGGCGGCGGGGCCCGGGAATGCACGCTGAACCACTGCACGCTGGCCGGAAACAGGGCCGACAGCGATGGCGGCGGCGCGGCTATGGGCACGCTGAACAACTGCACCCTGACCGACAACTCGGCTCGAGGCGGCGGCGGGGCGTCCGGGGGCACGCTCAATAACTGCACCCTGACCGGCAACTTGGCTTCTTACTACGGAGGCGGGGCTTCGGTAGCAACGCTGAACAACTGCATCGTCTATTTCAACGTCGCTCCAAGTGCGGCCAACTATTACCAAGATCAGTACTGGGGAGCCCTGAACTACTGTTGCACGACCCCACTGCCCACCAACAGTGTTGGCAACATCACCAACGCGCCGCTGTTCGTGGATTACGCCGGCGGCAACCTGCGCCTGCAATCCAAGTCCCCCTGCATCAACGCCGGACTCAATGCCTACGCCCCAGACCCGACGGACATGGACGGAAACCCGCGGATCGCCAGCGGCACGGTCGATATCGGCGCCTTCGAGTTCCAAGGGCCCGGCTCGGTGATCTCCTACGCCTGGCTCCAGCACTACGGCCTGCCCACCGACGGCTCGGCGGACGCCACGGACTCAGACGCCGACGGCCACAGCACGTCGCAGGAGTGGCGCTGCCAGACCGATCCCACCAACGCGATCTCGGCATTGCGTCTGCTGTCGGCGGCGTGCGCCGGCACCAACGTGACGGTCAGTTGGCAGAGCGTAGAGGGTTTGAGCTATTTCCTGGAGCGGAGCACGAACCTGGCGGTTACCCCGAGCTTCAGCTTGCTGGCCACGAACCTTCCCGGCCAGCCCGGCACGACGAGTTACACGGACACCAACGCGGCAACCTTGGCCCCGCTGTTCTACCGCGTCCGCGTGGGAGACTGAATCGACGAAAAACTTATGGAAATGATTTGCTGGCACCGCATTGGAAGCTTTCGAGTCAGTTGCCCTCGAATTAGAACCTGGGCGGTCCCCGGCGTCGTCCGGCTCGGCACCAGGCTCACGCGCCTGGCGCTGGCGCTGGGGATTTCGACCGTCCTAGTCGCCGCGGAAACCGAACCGCTGGGGCCTTGCACCCGACGCACGCCCCTGGTGATTTCAGAGATCATGTACCATCCGCCCGCCCGTCCGGACGGGAAAGATCTCGAGTTCGTCGAAATCTACAACTCACAACCGTGGTTTTATGAGTTGAGTGGTTTCCGACTCGCCGGAGACATCGCCTACAGTTTTGCCCCAGGCACGCGCCTGGCATCCAACGCGTTCCTGGTTGTGGCCCGGTCACCGGCAGACGTGGCTTCGGTCTATGGCCTGACCAACGTCGTGGGCGGGTACAGCGGCCAACTGGGCCGGCCTTCCGGCAGCGTTCGGCTCGAGCACCGGAACGGCGGGGTGCTGGTCAAGGTGGACTACGCGGCGAGCGCGCCCTGGCCTGTGGCTCCCGATGGAACGGGACATTCGCTTGTGCTGGCGCGGGCGTCGCTCGGGGCAAAGAACGCACAGGCCTGGGCTGCCAGCGCCGAAGTCGGCGGCTCGCCCGGCGGACTGGAATCGGTCGCCAGCGATCCGCGGCGGTCGGTGGTCATCAACGAGGTCGTAGCCTGTCCAACCGCCGAAGGCGAACCGTTCGTCGAGTTGTACAACCACAGCGCCGAGTCGGTAAACGTTTCTGGCTGCTGGCTGAGCAACGATCCGAACACCGGAGAGGGTCGCATCCCGGAAGGAACGACCATCACGCCGGGCGGATTCCTGGTCCTGCACCGGAGTGAACTCGGCTTCGAACTGAAGGCGGCCGGAGATACGGTCTATTTCTGGAATCCGGATCGGACCGTGGTCCTGGATGCCTTCCGCTTCGGGCCCCAGGGGACCGGTATCCCCCACGGTCGGTTTCCCAACGGCGCCGCCACGCTTCGCCTGCTGGCGAAGCCGACCCCAGGTGCTTCCAACGACCGCTTCTTCCTGCCGGACGTAGCGATCAACGAGATCATGTACGCCCCCATTTCCCGTGACCCGCGCGACGAGTACGTGGAACTCTACAACAGCGGGACTGAAACCATTGACCTGGGCGGCTGGCGGTTTGTGGACGGCATCGACTTCACCTTCCCCTCCGGCACGCGGTTAACCGCGGGAGGGTACCTCGTGGTGGCTAAAGACGCCGCCTGGCTGCGCGCCAAGTATGATGATCTGACTAGCGCCAACACCTGGGGCAATTACCAAGGGTCCCTCGCCAATGGCGGCGAACACATCGCCCTCGCGAGGCCCGAGGCGATCCGGACGGCCGACGGTCTGGGGGGAATCACAGATGTGCTCGCGTATGTCACGGTAGATGAAGCGAACTACGGCGATGGCGGACATTGGGGCGAGTGGGCGAACGGCGGGGGCAGCAGTCTGGAGTTGGTGCATCCGCGCTCCGATCACCTGGAGCCGTCCAGTTGGGCGGACAGCGACGAAACGGCCAAAGCGGAGTGGACCTGGCTGGAAGCAACCGGCCCGTTGGACGCACCGCCTGACAACGGGGAAAGCGTCCGCCTGCCACTGGCGCCCCAAGTCATGCTCCTGGGCGCGGGTGAGTGCCTGCTGGATGAGGTAGTCTGCAAACCCCTGGGAAGAGCGAACGTGGTGGCCAATCCGTCATTCGATGCGGGGATGACCGGTTGGGTGGGTGAAGGAACACACCAGGACACCAGCCTCAGCTCCGGCGGATCGCAGGGTTCGTCCTGCCTGCGGCTGCGGGCCAGCGGACGGGGCGATTCCCTGGCCAACCGGTTGCTGGGCACTTTTACAGAACCTGTGGCGACGAAAACCGTTTTTACCCTGGGCGCGCGGGTCAGGTGGTTGCGAGGCAGCCCCGAGCTGCTCCTCCGGGTGACGCGCCACTACCTCGAGGCCTATGGCGAACTGCCCGTGCCGGCGAATCTCGGCACGCCCGGGATGCGCAATAGTCGCGCGGTGGACAACGGCGGGCCGGCCATTGGCGCGGTGGCGCATTACCCGGTCGTGCCGCGGACAAATCAAACCGTCGTCATTAGTGCGCCGGTGCATGACCTGGACGGGCTTGCTGAAGTGCGGCTGCGCTATCGCGTCGATCCGAGCACGGAGCTGCAGAGCGCACCGATGACCGACGATGGCCTGGGTGGGGATGCCGTCGGCGGCGATGGCGTCTATTCGGCCACCCTTCCCGGGCAAACGAATGGGACGGTCGTCGCGTTCCATATCGAGGCGCGCGACCTTCTGGGCGCGACCAGCAAGGAACCGCCAGGCGCGCCTGCTCGGGAATGCCTGGTACGATTTGGCGATCCGGACTCGGCGACGCAGTTCGGTGTGTACCGTTTGTGGATGACCGCCGCCACCGTAAGCGAGTGGAGGAAGCGTTCCCCGGTCAGCAACCACCCGCTCCAAGTCACTTTTGTTTATGGCAACCATCGAGCCGTTCATCAGGTCGGTGCGATGTTCGCCGGTGGAACCTTCAACCCCAGCCCGGATTCGCCAGTGGGCGGTACCTTCGACTATGCCCTGGTCTTCCCGTCCGATGATCTGATGCTCGGCGAAACCGACATGGTGTTGTGCTGGCCGGGACTGACGCGCTCGCTCGATTCCACAGCCCAGTCCGAACAGATCGCCTTCTGGATTGCCGAGCAACTCGGCCTCGCGTCCAATTACCGGCGTTATGCGATCGTGTTTGTGCAAGGCGTGAAGCGCAACGCCATCATGGAAGACGCGCAACAGCCGAATCGCGCCTGGGTGGAGCAATGGATCCCTCACGATACGGACGGCGATCTCTACAAGCTGCAAGCCTGGTCCGAGAGTTCCCAGGCCTCCCGGCAGTACAGCTACTATGGCTTCGCCTCCCTCGAGGATTCTCCCGTGCTGGACAGCCGCCAGAAGGTGAGTCGCTACCGTTGGAGCTGGCAGAAACGCGCCGCCAACGGCCGGATGCACGACTTCCGGAGTCTGTTCGAGCTGGTGCAGGCGATGAATCTGTCCCCTGCGGAAGGCTACACCCAAGCCGTCGAGAATCTCGTGGATGTGGACCAATGGATGCGTGTTATGGCCGTCGAGCGGGCTGTGGGCAATTGGGACAGCTTCGGGTATCAGCTCAACAAGAACATGTATGCGTACCGACCCCAACGCGGCCGCTGGCAACTCGCGCTGTGGGACATCGACGTGACCATGGGCGGCAGCCTATCGGCCTATCCGACAGACAGCATCTTCACCCACACGAGCCAGTCTGCTCCCGCATGGAGCCCCGATTCTCAGACCCAGCGGTTCTTCGCGCACCCGCCGTTCCGACGCGCCTACCTGCGCGCCCTGAAGGAAGCCGCCGGTGGCCCCATGGTCAACGCCGCCGAGGTGCTCGATGCCAAATGGGCGGCCTTCCGGACCAACCAGATTGGCCTCAGCGCTCCCACGGCGGTGAAGAGCTATCTGAAGGCGCGGCGAGATTCCATCCTCAAACAACTGACCCCTTTCAACGTGCCGTTCCAGGTGTCCACCGAGGCGGGCGGGGGTCTCACGGCTACGGGGGCAACTGTGACGCTGACCGGCACCGCCCCTTTCGCAGTCCAGACGATCGCCATCAATAGTCAACCGTATCCGGTGACTTGGACGACGGTCACCAAATGGTCTCTCACCTTGCCGGTAACGGCAGCCCAGATGGCGTTGGAGCTCGTCGGTCAGGACCCGTACGGTCAACCGGTGCCGGACGCGACCACGATAGTGACCGTCGCGTATCCGGGCCCCGGTTCTTTGCTGCCCGTGCCGGTGTGGATCAACGAGTGGATGGCCAGCAACACCCGCGCCGTGGCGGACCCGGCCGACAACGATTTCGAAGATTGGTTCGAACTTTACAACCCGAACCCCTTCCCCGTGAGCCTGGCCGGGTACCGTCTGACGGATCGTCTGGATGTTCCTACCAAGTTTGTCATCCCCGCCGGAATCGTTTTGCCGCCCCAAGGCCAATTGTTGGTTTGGGCCGACGAAGAGCCGGAACAGACCAACCTAAAGGGCGATTTGCACGTAAATTTCAAGCTCAGCCGCTCGGGTGAGACGGTCGCGCTGTCCGATCCCGCCGGGCGCCTCGTGGACTGGGTCACGTTCGGTGTCCAGGCCGATGACGTCAGCGAAGGTCGCTGGCCTGATGGTGGGCCGGCGCCTTTTCGCCGGATGCCCTCCCCAACCCCGCGAGCCGCCAATCTGGTTCCGGAGGCGGCACCGCCCTTGCAGATTCTGAGCATCCTCGATCCCGCCAACGGGACCCTCGCACTGATCTGGAACGCCGACTTGGGCGAAGCGTATCGGGTGGAGACTGTGGACAAATTGGCCAGCCCGGTCTGGCTTTCCGGCGGGGTCATCACGGCCTGGGGCCCGACGGCTGGCTTAACGGTTCTCAAGGGCGCGGCGTCCGAACGTTACTACCGCATCAAGCGTGTGAGTTCAGGACAGTGAGCATACCGTTCGGCAACGACGACTACGCCATGAATGAATGCCCGAGATGCAGACGGTCCAACCTGACTACAGGCTCATTGCTGACTAAGTGGACACTGCGCGGGATTTTCGCTCAGCAAGTCGCCATATTCGAACCCCAGGGGCTTGAGGAACGTGTCTTTCGCTTGAGTCAAGGGTTCGCACCCAGCCGCCATTGAGAGCCTGTTTGGACGGTGGCTTGGTCTGGACTAAAGTGACGGCATCTGAGTTCGTCGAGCTCCTGCGGAAGCACGGGACTGCGGAGGCGCACCAGCTTGTTTCGAAATGCGCGTCACACGGATGCAACGCCAACAAGGAGTCCTAAGATCTCGGGGCGTCTGAGCTCGCTGGCTTCAGCGGATCGCGCACGCGGTCGAACGCCCAGAGCGGCGCGCTGAGACAGACGCGCCCTACCACACTGGATTGTCGTCCACCCCGTCGTTCAGGCGGTAACGCACGGGCAGGGCCGCCCCGCTCTCACAGAGACACCGTCCGGCGCGCGCGCCTCGTGAATCGGCAGTAATCGCGGTAGCCGACGCTCCTCGCCAGCTCCACCGCGTCATCAAAATTCATTCCCACCTCGCCGGGCGCGTGCGCGTCCGAGCCGAATGTGATGGGCACGCCGTCCGCGAATGCCAGACTCAGAAACTCGCGGCTGGGATAGATCTCACGGCAGTCCTTGCGCAAGCCGGCCGTGTTGAGTTCGATGGCGACGCCGTGGGTCGCAGCCGCTCTCGTGAATCGCCGAAACAAAGGGTGGCAGTCCTCCCGGGGGTAGAAACAGAACTTCTTGCACAGGTCAGCGTGGCCGATGATGTCAAACAGGCCCGATTCGGCTGCCTGCGTCAGGCGATCGAAATAGGTCGCCCAGACCTCGAACACGTCCCTCTTCTTCCATTCGGAGAGCTTCTGGGGGTTGTCCATGTCCCACGAGTCGGAGACGTAATGCACGGAGCCAATGAGGTAATCCCACGGATGCCGCGCCGCGAGCGATCGAATCCACTCCTCCTGGCCGGGGATAAAATCCACTTCCAAAGCCAGGCGGATGGTCAGCGAGGGATGGTCGCGCCGCGCTTGGGCCACCCGTTCCACATAGGCATCGAGTTGGTCGGAGCGCATCCGCCAGTCGTCGAAGTCGTCGCGCGCCATCGGGCTATGGTCGGAGAACCCGATCTCGTCCAGACCAGCCCGCAAGGCGTGCGCCGCGTACTCGGAGGGCCCGCCCACCGCATGGCGGCAGAGGGGCGTGTGCATGTGATAATCCGCGGGCTGTGCCATAAATGAGGGCTCCTGGATCAATGCCTGACGCCATGCCCCGGTCGTTTGGCGCGGCGTTCCCCCGGGCGCTTGGGTTGCGGTCCACCGCGCTTGGCGTGCTCCCCAGCCTGCCGGGTGCGCGCGGGTTCGATCGTTTGGATGCGCGGCTTGGGCACCAGCAGGAGAGGGCAGCCTTCATAGCCAAAGGACCGGCGCATCTCGTCGGCCAGGTACTTCTCATACCGGTCGGTAAAGAGTTCCTTCTTGTTCACAAACAGCAGGAACGTGGCGGGGGACTGGCGGACCTGCGTGGCATAGAAAAACTTCAGCCGATGGCCGGCGGCGCTTACCGGCTGGCGCTTTTCGATGGCGCCATGGAGAGTGCGGTTTAACAACGCGGTGGGGATTTTCTGCTGCAATTGCGCTGTCACGTAACGGATTGCCTCAAGCAGGCGCTCGAGATGAAAGCTGGATTTTGCCGAGGTGAAAATCACAGGGGCGTAGTCCAGGAAGAAGAGCTTCTCCTGCACCCACGCGCCGAATTCGGCCAGCGTGGACAACCCTTCCCCTTCCTTTTTCTTGCGCCGGTTGGTCCGCGGCTGGGCAGGTTGGTTCTCGATGGCCTCTTTCACGTCGTCGGCCACCAAATCCCATTTGTTTACCACCACAATGCACGCCTTGCGCGCCTCCACGATCTTGTCCGCCACCTTCTTGTCCTGCTCCAGGATGCCCGACTCGGCATCGAGCACCAGAACAACGATGTCAGCCCGGGCGATTGAGTATTCCGCCCGCTTGACGCTAAAGAACTCGATCGAATCGGCGACGCGGTTCGTCTTGCGCATCCCGGCGGTGTCGATCAAGACATACTTTTGCCGGACGCCCTCCGTCTCGACCTCGAACGGCACGTCCACCGAGTCCCGCGTGGTCCCCGGCACGGGGCTCACGATCACCCGTTCCGACTTTGTTAGCGCGTTCACGATCGACGACTTGCCCACGTTGGGCCGGCCCACGATCGCCAGCTTGTACGGCTCTTTCAGCCCGCGCATCGCTCCGGGTCTGACCACCACCCCTTCCTCCCCAGGGACGGGCGGCACTTCCGGCTCGGAGGCGTCGTCGATAACCGATTCGATCACCGGCTCCGCGCCCGGGCCGGGAGCGGGCAGCAACGGCATCGCCGCGTCCATGACCGCGCCGATGCCCAACCCATGGATGGCCGACACGGGAAAAACCTTCTCAAACCCGAGCGCGGAGAACTCCGGAACGTTCTGCTCGGTCCTGAAGGTATCCACCTTGTTCACCAACACGAAGACCTGCTTCCCCGACTCGCGCAGCCGGGTGGCCACTTCCCGGTCCAGCGGAACCACGCCCTCTTGCACGTTCACCACCAGCAAAATCACGTTCGCTGATTCAAGGGCTAATTGGACCTGCTCGAACGCCGCCTGGATGATCACATCCTCCGAGCGTTCCCGCCGCAACAGCCCGATGCCGCCCGTATCGACCAGTGTGAACGGACGCCCATGCCACTCCGCTTCCGCGGTGATGCGGTCCCGCGTCACCCCCGGCTGGTCATGAACAATGGCGATGCGCTGTCCGACAATACGGTTAAACAGCGCGGATTTGCCCACATTGGGGCGCCCAACAATTGCGATCACACCCGACATATACTGGAAGCATGACCGGATATGCCGATCGCTTAAAGACAAAACCACCGCCCGCACGGGGCGATGAGGCACTCATGGATCACCGCCCGACTCGCTCCGCGGTCAACTCTGTTTCATCAACGGCACCAAGTCGGTCACACGCACTTGGCGGGATTTTTGAGCCATCTCGCCTGTGTAACGGCCCTGCACCCCGCGGGCCTCGTCCAGCATGGAGGCGAACACTTCCTTCAGTTCGCCGGTGGTAAGGGTTCGTCCGCCCGCATAATACTTCCTGGCGACTTTTCCGAGCGCGTAGGTTGTGGCGAAGCCAAAGGCTGAACCGGCCGCTTGTCCCATCAGGCCGCCCAGGAACCGCCCGGCGAGCGGACGGACCAGGCCGCCAAAGAGCCGGCTCGTGAGACCTTCAAAAACTTGTGATGTCAGGCCAATGCCCACCGTGGCGAGGAAATCCTTGATGTGCCCACGCCCCAACTCGTAGCCGTAACTCTTGCCGATCCGATAGACCATCCGCATCTGAAGCGGGACAATCGCCATCGTCGCCAGCGAGTGGGGCATGATCTCGAGCGCCCCGTTGAGAATCGCGTAATTCAGGATCATCTTATCCAGTTCGGCCTCGCGCACGGTGGCATCCGCGCGGCCCGCCGTTTCCCCGAGGGGCTCGACAGCAATGGCGCCGGCGTCCTGGTGGATACCGGCGGTGGATTGCGCATCGAGGTGGAGGGCATCGCGCAATTGGACCAGGAATTGGCGCTCGGGCTCGGTAAGCGCCCCGTCAGCGTGGCAGACGCAGACCGCCATTTCGTAGGCGAGCATCTTGCTGGCGGGCGACTGGAGCCGGTCGGCGACTTCGGTCAAAGTCACCTTGCCGACCAGCGCCTCCTGGTAGGCGGCGGTCAGGTCCAAGGTGTCGTTCGAGAAACCTTCGAGGATCTTCTGTATCTGGGTCCGTTCGGTCTCGCTTTGCGCACCGTCCGCGAAGGCGGCGAGGATGCAGAGGGTTACCACGGCTTTTTGTTCGGTCTCGTTCATAAGCTGACATCGATTGCTACACGCCCCAATATCGCTCAAAGGCGCCGGCGGCAAAGTACAAAACGAGCGTGGGTTTGTAAGTCTGGTGTGGCGTCTCCTAACGGGATCTTCTAGAAAAGGAGCCGATGCAGCCCGTAAGACTCTCATCGTACGATCCGTTCGGGACGTCCTGCGGAGCCCGCGTCTGAACCCATGAAACTGTCATACACCTGCGCCGCTGGCCTCCTGTTGCTGAGCCTCGCATTCGATGGGGCGCCCGCTACAGCCTCGGGTGAGCCTGTGGCGGTCGCATGGGGTGACCCTGTGACGGTGGCGAGGGGCGCGTGGGGGCGGATGGCTCCGGTGCCCAAGAGCGGTTGGCTGTGCGTGGTGACCCATTTTGCCACAAACCGTCCGAGCTGGCTTGGGATATATCAGAGCACGAACGTTTGCCACCAATGGACCCGGTTGTCGGAGGTGGCTCAACCAGGGCGCAAGGTGGACAATGGCAACCTATTGGCCTTGCCGAACGGCGATCTGCTTCTTGCAGGCCGCTCCCTCATCGACGGCGAATCGTATCGGCTCCCCGTGTACCGCAGCACCGACGCCGGGCGAACCTGGACCAGCCTCGGCAACATCGATTCGAGCGAGGGTGCGCCCGGGACACTTCGCGAGCGGGGTCTGTGGGAGCCGCATCTCTTTCTCTTGGCCAACGGTAAAGTCAGCGTGATCTACTCGAGCGAGAAACATCCGGGTTTCAGCCAGATCCTGTCGCAGAGGGTGTCTCTCGACCACGGAGCAATGTGGGGCGACGAAACCTCAGCCGTAGCGCAACCCGGGGGAGGCAGGCTCCGTCCGGGAATGGGGGTCCCCGCCCGGATGGCCAACGGCAAGTTCATGCTCGTTTACGAAATAGTCGGGATCGGAAACGGGGACGTGCATTACAAGGTCTCGGACGACGGGCTGGACTGGCCCGCCGGCTTGGGCACACCGATCGAGGGGCAGCACTGCGGGCCATTCGTTACTTCGCTTGCGGACGGACGGCTGCTGGTGACCTCTTGCGAGAACCAGGTTGCGATGAGTGAGGACTTTGGCGCCAGTTGGGCGAGGTTGCACCCGCCCGCTTGGAACCTTGGTTTCAAGTTCTCCTGGCCCGCGATGTACGAGGTTGGAACCAACCGTTTGGCGGTCCTGGCGAGCAGAGGCAGCGTGAAGATCCGCTTCGGCGATCTCCCGCCCGCGTCCAGTTCTCGTCGCTGACTCTGTTGGCTCCAAAAAGCGCAACAAGCGCCGCCGACAGCCGTTTGAAGGCGCAGCGTCCGACATCAGTCGGCTCTAACTTCCCCCTGCGCCAGCGACGAAAGATCCGGCTCACGCCGGATGCCACCTTCATCGTAGCAGCGGACGTCAGTCTGCTCAGACTCCGTCTCCTCCGCACGACGTTCGACTGCCGCAGCCCTCACCGGTTTGCGATCCACACCACGTATTCCCGCACGGGCCAATAATTCGGGTCGGTTTTGGGTCTCACCTCAAGGTCGCACAAGGGAAGATACCCGATCTGGCTGTTCTCCCTGGCCTTGGCCAGAACCTGCTCATATTCATCTTCGCCTTCCAGCCCGAGGATTTCCATCTTGTGGCCAACCTGGAACGGGGCCTTGGCGTCTCCGAACGAGGCGTCGTCCATGTCTTCCTCCCGGGTTGCGGTAAACGGGAAGGTCAGGTTCGCCGTTAGCCATTTCATCCAATCCCGGCCCTCCCACTCTTCGTACTTCTTCTCAAAGGCGTCCTCAGAGGCGGATGAATAGCCTTTGTCACCCTCGCCGAGGTCCCAGGAACTGTCGTAGTTGGCGTTCATGTATGCGCGGGCATTGTCGCCAGTTCCAGCCCTTGATTCAAGCCCTGAAATCCCTCCAACACGTCCACAACGTCAGACGAGCGTGAATCCGAAACACGCGTTGATGCGCTGCACCAGCGCCCTCCGGCGGGGGAGCATCACCGAGCCGCGATGGCGATACAATCGCTCCTTCTCGACCAGATACATGAGATCGCATTTCACCAGTGTTTCCCACTCAAGTCCGTCAGCTACGTCCAGTATCACCTCATTCTCGCGCGGGATGCGGCTGGCGCGCTGGCTGGAGCCGATCAAGATGTTCACCAGCGGTGCTCGATCCACGCGGTCAGGGTGGCTGACAATCACCGCGGGATGGGGTCCTGCCTCAGCGAAATCGCACGTCCAAACGTCCCACTGTTTCATTCCGCCTCGACCTTCAAGCTGGAGGCGCGCGCGGTACGGGTCTCGGCGGCGTTAGCAGCGCGGGTATATAGATGCCGGAGGGAGCCTGCTGGGAGCGCTGTCGCCGCGAACGACTTTTCCTCCTCTTCAAGCCTTCTCAGGCCGGCGCGGACCACCTCACTGGCGTTGTTGTAACGACCGCTCGCAACCAGGTGATCGATCAAGTTCTCGAAATGCGAGGTCAAAGCCACATTCATGGAGGGAGTATGGAATAGATAGCATCTATTGTCAAATGCTCGATCGGGGACCGGGGCGCCGCGCTCCACTCTCTGTCGGCACCCGCCCCCAGGCGAGGTTGACCTGCTCACGGCGGTTGCAGGGTGTGGTCTCCTCACCGAGCCGTTGTGGCCTTTCGAGGGTGTGCGAGCTCATTGAGGGGAGTGATCTCCGCCTTCGCGAGGCTGATGCCGGGGCATGCGCCAGATTCCGGCGAGGGCATTGACTGGAATGTAGCAAACGGCGGCATTTGCACCCAGTTAGGTTTGCTGCGGACTCTCGAACCAAGGCCGAAACCTCAAAGCAGAGCTATCGCCTTCCAAACTTCTTCAGGAGCCATTCGAGCAAGAACTTCTGGTCGCTAATCGTTGCCCGCCGTACTTGCGAGAGAAGCCAAACGCGATCAGGTTTTGGCAGGGCAGTATTCTGCAAACCCTCGTTGCAGTTGGTGCAAACGGCGCGAAGGTTGCCAGGAGAATCATCGCCACCCTTTGATTTGTCGATGATGTGTCCCATGGTCAGTCTTACGGTGCGGCCTGGGTGGAATGGATCGGAGTCTCCGGCCGCCACGCCGCACATCTGGCAAGTGTAGCCATTCCGCTCCAGGACGTACGCTTTGGTCTCTTTGGACATCCCGCGCTTGAACGCGGGAACGCGTTTAGCCGATTCGAGAATGTATTGTCCGGGCTTTAAATCTGCTCGGTCCTTGTGCGAAAGAATCTGGTAACCTTCCTCGTCGCGCAATTCACGCACCCGCCTGGCCCACTCTGCTGCCCAACCGGATGCCTCTTGTAGTTCGCGGCTCTCAATAACCCGGCCAGTATTTGCCAGGAGGTACTCGAGAATCAACTTCTTGGAACCTTTTTTGCCCGCCATGGTCTTTTCCTTTCGGTGTGTGTTTCCAGAAGCCGCATTTCGGCCGCACAGGCTTCGCCTTCAAGTGGCCCACGTTGCCTGTTCAGGGCACGCCGCAAAGCCAAGCCCACTGCTCGCGCGGCCAACGGTGGAAAAGCATTGCCAACCTGTCGGTATGCAGCCGTTTTGCTACCTGTGAGCTCCCAGTCATCGGGAAAGCTTTGGATCCGGGCAACCATCCGCACGGTAAGCCGTGGCATCCCATTTTCCGGGAAAGATTCATCCGGGGCTTCATCCGCTATACCCATTCCATCCACGCCTAGCTCCCGCCACTGGCGTTTTGAGCGAGTAGGACCCAAATCAGGGCCGCCATGTTTTTTGGATCCGCCGACAACTGTTGGAGCAATGGTTTGCGCTCGGCGCGCCCATGCTTCTGCGCCTGTCCAGCCATTGGCTCCGATAAGATCAACCAAAGTCTCGCCCACGCTACGGTAGGGCCCGGTTGGGGTTGGCCATTCAAAAAACTCCGTGTCCTTTGCTCGCAGCGCCACGATAAGGCACCGGGGACGCAGTTGCGGCACGCCGTAATCAAAAGCTTGGAGGACTCTATATTCGGGCTGATATCCAAGTCTGGCAAGACGCGCAAGCAAGTCCTTGCGATAATCGTTGAATCTGGCCGACGCAAAACCGGGCACATTCTCAAACAAAACAGCGCGTGGCTGAATCTTCTCCACCAGGGCGATGGCGGCAGGAAACATATCGCGCTCGTCGCCTGCCCCAAGCTGCTTGCCAGCGATACTGAATGGGGGACAGGGAACGCCACCCGCAAGTAGATCAATCCCGGTAAAGGGTTGCCAGTGCAAGTCCCGAATGTCCTGCTGCAGAACATTCCAGTGGGGACGGTTGGCCCGCAGTGTCGTGCAGAACTGCGGCTCGTATTCCACGGCACCAGCATGGTGGAAGCCGGCCATTTCTAGCCCAAGGGCCTGGCCACCACCACCAGCACAGAGTTCCAGTGCAACGAGACTCATTGGGCGAAAGCCTACCCTGCTTTCCTGGTGGCGTGCAAGCGGCGTAAGGACATTTTCAGAGCCTTCCGGAGGCGGGAAGCAACACGGTCCGCGCAGGACAACTCGTGCTCCCAAAACCGAAGCGCCTGCCAGCCGCTGTCCCGTAGGAGAAGGACAACCTTCAAATCTCTCCGGCGATTGCCGCGCAGTTTGGCACTCCAATATCCTCGGTTGCTTCCGGGGTTCCGGCCGTGTTCTGGGCACCCGTGCCAGAAGCAGCCGTCCACGAAGACGGCCAAGCGTTCACGGCGGAAGACAAAATCGGGCTTGCCGGGCAACCGCTGGCGCCGCCGCCAGCCGGTGATGCCGTGGATCCGCAGAATCGCCATCAGTTTCAACTCGGTATCGCGGTTGCCAGTCGAGCGGATGGAGGCCATGACCTGAGAGCGCTTCTCTCTCGTGAACACATCAGTCATGGCGGGTTTTTAGCAGAAAGTCGTTCGGTTGAGAACGCATCAAATGATTTCGGAAAACTCTCGAGGGCTGAGCAAAAAACCGTGCCACGGTCTGTCATGGTCTGACACGGGAGAGGGGCTCGCTGTCCTCAGTAGGCAGCGGCCGTGGTCGAACGTCCAAGGCGGGTACTGAGACAGGCGCCCCGCCCCGTCCTTGGATTCAAGGCCGAAAATCCCTTCCGTGACGCTGCCTGCAGATCACTGTCCAACCCCACCCGTGGAAGCGCCTTGAACCAGCCGAGCCCGGTCTACCCCCCGTAGGCCTTTCGGAGTCTTCCCTTTTTCGTATAGATCCCCGCACGGACCATCGTGGCAAAAAGCTCGTCGGACGACATCGCAGACGCCTTCTTTACGACGCGGTCCACGAGGCTCCGCGTTTCTTTGTTGGTTCTCGGCGGCGCTGCGTAGGTTGGCGTTCCCGTTCTCATGTCACGAAATAATAGACGTTCGTTCGGCCATGTTGTCAATGTTCGGTTTGAAAAAGCGTCGGTTTAAAATAGCCCATCACGGCTGACGGGTCTCGCACGGCAATCTGGATGTGCGATTTGGCCATGATTTTGGAGCCTTCGTAGGCCGGAGCGCCTTCGGAAAAAACGCAGCGCACAGTGTGGAAGTGCTGTTGCTCCTCCTTTTCGAGGAAATCCAGGCACCAGTTGATGACCGCGCAGTCCAGGAAACGCCGGACTAGATCCCCAGACGCCTCATCGCGAGCCGGAAGGTTTTGGGGCACAGGCCGGCCACCTCGCTCACACACCTGCCGGTAGAGAGGAAACATTTCGGCCAACAGTCGGGTGTAATTGGTGTCCAGAAGGTCAAAACAGTTGCCGAGGTTGACGAATGCGCCCAGCACCGCTGGCCTGCGGATCTTCTTGAACACGCGGGCGTGCCACCGTGCCCATTCCAACGCCCGTCGTGGGCCGTGCTCCCAGAAGTAGATCCCGCGTCCGAGCCAGTCGTAATCCTTGGAGCTGACCTCCACCTTCTGCTCGTTCAGCAGGACGCCAGTCACAAGCGATTCATCGCAGCCGTGATACGCAATCACGGTGCGTTGGTAGCTGAGTTCACTCATGCGCAGGTTCGCTCCCGAAACTCAACAACGCGATCGATCAAGTTCTCGAAATGCGGGGGCAAGGCCACATTCATGGAGGGAGTATGGAATAGATCCCATGGATTGTCGAGCGGCAGGAGTGCGCAAGTCTCTCGCGAAACCTAGCGGACTTCCGTGCGGCCTCGGCACACCTTCGAAGCGTTTTGGACTGCGGCAGTCCTCTGCCGCTTTTGCCCCGAGCGGGGTGAGGCTGACGACAAAGTTTCGCCCGCTGTCCTTTTCACGCGCGCGGTCAAAGCGCCAGAGGGCTGGCGCAGTCCACAACCTGACGGACTTCGTGGCGGCCTCGGCGCGCGCACAGCGTTTTGGACTGCGGGAGTCCTCTACCGCTTTCCCATCGAGTGGGGTGAGACCGACGACAAGGTTTCACCCGCTGTCCATTTCACGCGCGCCGTCAAAGCGCCAGAGGGCTGGCGCAGTCCAAGACCGGCGGTTTCCCACGTTCGACGCGAGTGCGGCTGGACAAAACCAGCGCGCCTTCCAATACTCTTCCTATGACAACAGACATTGGCACTAGCAGCCGCCGCATCACACGATCTAAGTCGGGTCTGCTGGTCGTGGATTTCCAGGAGCGTCTGCTGCCGGCGATGTTTGAGAAGGGACGCATCGTCGAAAACGCGGTGCGTCTCATCCGCGGCTCGCTGGCCCTGGGCCTCCCGATCTGGCTGACCGAGCAATACCGCAAAGGCCTCGGGACAACCGTGCCTGAGGTGGCGACAGCATTTCCGGGCGCCGTGCCGATCGAGAAACTGACCTTCAGCGCGTGTGGCACCCCGGCAGTCATGGCGGCCCTCGAGGCCCGGAAGGTTACCGACGTGATTCTCTGTGGCATCGAGGCGCATGTCTGTGTGACGCAGACCTGTCTGGATCTTCTGGGGCAGGGTTACCGTCCCTTCGTGGTGGCCGATGCGACAGCGTCCCGTACGCCGGCAAACTATCACGCCGGCATCGACCGCATGCGGGATGCCGGGGCGGTGATCGTCTCCACCGAAATGATCCTGTTCGAGTTGCTCGAACGGGCGGGCACTGACGAGTTCAAGCAGATCCTGGGCCTGGTCAAGTAGCCGCTGGGCTACGTGGTCCAGACCCCGGCGATCTTCGTCCGACAGAAAGGACACTTCCCTTCAACGATTTCACAGCGGGTGACGGCGAAGATATCTCGCTCCACCACCGCGCGCTTGCAGCCCGGGCAGAAGGTGGTTCCAGCGTCGGCGGGCTCGCGCACGTTACCCAGATAGACATATCGGAGGCCGGCCGAGGTGGCGGCAGCGCGAGCCTTTAGCAGCGTGTCCAGCGGCGTCAGTGGGAGGTGAGTGAGCTTGTGCTGGGGCGTGAATCGCGAGAAGTGCAGGGGAGTGTCCGGCCCCAAGTTTTCGGCCAGCCAGGCACACATGCGCCGGATGGAGTCCAGGTCATCTGTGTAAGAAGGCACAACGAGGTTGATCACCTCAAACCACACGCCGCAACTGCGATACGTCTTGAGGGTGTTGAGCACCGGCTGGAGCCGGCCCGAGTTCAGCTTCTGATAAGTCGCCTCGTCGAACCCCTTCAAGTCGATGTGCGCGGCATCGACGTGCTGAAGTAGCTCGCGCAACGGACGCTCCTCGATCGAGCCGCACGTGACGATCACATTCCGCAGGTGAAGCGCCCGGACGGCTTTGCAGCAGTCTAGCGCGTATTCATAATAGGAGGTGGGCTCGGAGTAGGTGTAAGAAACCGAGGGGCAGCCGAGCGTCTTCGCCACCTCGGCCACGTCCTCCGGGAAGAGGCTCAAGCGGTTCATCTGCGCGAGCGAGAGGGACGCGGGCAGCGGCGGTCTGAGCCGCAACTCCGGGCCGCTCGGATCCTTGGTCTCCTCCGGTTTCTTTTGCGAGATCTCCCAGTTCTGGCAGTTCAGGCACCGAAAAACACAGCCCGAGGTGGCCAGGGAAAACGACTTCGAGCCAGGGAGAAAATGGAACAGCGGCTTCTTCTCGACCGGGTCCACATGGAAGGTGCACGGGTTCCCGTATGCCATGGTGTAGAGCGTGCCGCCCTGGTTCACTTTGTTCCGGCAATGGCTTCGGTCGCCCGGCTTGAGCAAACAGTTGTTGGGGCAGACTTTGCATTGGACGTTGCTGTCGAGCTTGAGGTAGTGCGCAGCCTCCCGGGTCCAACCCCGGCGCCGCCACTGTTCCCACACCTCGCCCTTGGGCGCATCGCCTGGGAAGGTGTCGGCGGGCTTCTCGGACTCGCTGAGGTTGAGCAAGCGGGACCACCACGTTGCCGCACAAGCGGTTCCGACCAGACCGAGCGCGCTGATCTGCAACGCGGTGCGTCTCGACAGAACTCCGGACCCTCGCGGCCCGGCCGAGGGCGCGTCATCCCACTGGGTTTCCCCGTGGTGTGTGCGGTTGCGTTTCATCGTTGTATCAAGATAAAACGAATTGCATTAAGTTAACAAAATGTCCAGAAGTTCCCCTTGGGACATCCTTCTGCTGAATCTCCCGCCGTTCTCCCGTTGGCGATTTCCTCCAAAGAAATCCGGGGGCAGGTTCGTGCGTCGGAGCTTTCTGCTCGTAAAGAATAGTGTCGGTTGTTAAAGTACCCAGATGGCACCGCAAATAATCATCCCTCGCACGACTTATCGAGAAAAGTGGGCGAACTGGTGGAAGAACACTGCCACTGGCCAGGAGAAGGGCACAGCCATGATGATCGCATTTCTTTTGGTTACATCGGTGCCTACAAGCGTCTGGTTGCTCCCACACAACGCCAAGCTCAAACAAGAACTAGCCACGAAAACCAGCAGAATCACCGAGCTCGAAATCGAACTGGTTCCTTTTAAGAGCTTTGCGGTGGCGGAGTTCGGCAAGGCGGACACTAAGACGCTAGCGAAAGTCGTAGAGCTGCTGACGAATCATGCCACTCAACTCAAGACGGTGACCGACAGATTGCTCCAGGCGGAAGCATCCGTTGCGAAAACCGAATCGGCGTTAAACAAACTACAGCGACGAGTACCGCCCGAGTCGAGGGTGGCATTGGTAGCACTTCTCAGCACGCTCCCCAAGGCACGAATTGAAGTCCTATGCAGGAGCTTCACCGCCGAGGCAGAAGATTTCGCTAAGGACCTTCGCCGAATGTTCGAGGAGAGCAAGTTCGAAGTCACCCTGAAAATGGAACATTACGTGCAACCAATCTACGGGCAATGGATTGAAGTACACTCTCTGACAAATGCACCGGCTTGTGCTCTCGTGATTCAGCAGGCATTTAACAACTGGGGATATCCTTTGCCAGGAAGAGAGGTTGGAGAACTCGCAACAAACAGCGTCCGCATTTTGATAAACGATAGGGCATCACAGAATTGATTATCCGCCCCCCCCACCGCAATCTGACGCGATTGACTCTCCGACAGGCGTTGGTCGGGAGGGACGCTTCCGAACTGAGGAATCCCACAAATGGGATTTACAGTTTCGGTGAGCTGTAGAAACTCTTTTTGATCCAGCCCCAACGCTGCATGGCAAGATACACCGCCGGCAGCGTGTGCACCAGGGTCAACAGGGCCAGCGGCAGGTGCAACAACCGATGCCATGCGAGGGCGGTTTTCTCGTCCGCCAGCGCGCTCAGACCGAAGGAGCCGGTGATGCAGTAACCCGTCAGGAAGAACGCCATCAGCACCAGGAGCAGCGGCCAACTGCTCCAACGCACTACCCTGAGACAGACGGACTCGATTGGCTTCATAGTCGGTTTGTGCGGACGAGCATCGCAACGCAGGCCACGACATTCAATCCTGCCGTGAGCAGGCAGACGGCCACCACGCCCCAGATCGGAATCAGCAACCCACCCGCTAGGAACGCGCCAAGAGAGGCCCCGACGAAGTCGGCGCTGAACACGCGCGGAGCCTTGTCGCCGGGCCCGCCGGGGGCATCCCCCCTGCCCGCCAGGGGAAACTCCATTCCCACCAAAGCCGCTAGAACAAAGGCCAGCAAGCCCAGGGAAGCCTGCACCCAGCCCGGGGAGACCACCGACCGGTTGAGCGCAGCCAGAGGGAAAAGCGAGAGAGGCAGAAGGGCGGCAAACAGGGCGATTCCCGCGGCGAGCATCGCCAAACCGCGTGCCCGAAGGTGCGGCGGAAACCGGTCCGCCGTCCATGCCCCCACAACCAAGCCGGCCATGAACACCGTGACCACCATGCCCATCATTTGGTAGAGCGAGCCGCAGAGCGCTTGCAGCGCCAGGAGCAGAACGACCTCCAGCGTCGATGCCGCGAAGCCGCCTGTGAAAATCGTCAGCGTGGCAGGGGCCATGCGGCTGAGGTAAACCACCAGAGCAGCCAGAGGCAGAAGCACCCAAAAACCGATTCGAACCGGGAACTGGCTTAGCCAGCGCGTCGAATGTTGGAAGTAGAGCACTGGATTGAAGTCTCGATTCACCGCGGCGGGCTGCGCGACTGCCCGTTGGATGTCCGCCAGCCGATCGGGTGTCAGCATCGCATCGAGGTAGTGCCGGTTGACGAAGCGCGTGGTGATCCCTCGCTGCTCGATCCGGGTGGCGATATCCGAATGCAGCGGGCCATCCGATGCGAGGAACGAAACGCGGCCAACGGGAAGAACCAATACGTTAACAAAGGCTTGGCGCAGCGTCTGATGGGCGCAGGCGAGCATTTGCGCGAGTTGCATGTTGATGTAGTTCTCGTAATGTTCAAAACCAAACGCCAGCACTCCTTGCGGCGCCAGGATCGCTTTGACCTCCGCAAAGAGTTCGGCGGTGTAGAACCGGTTGATTTGCGATGTGGACGGGTCCGGCGTGTTCACGATCACCACGTCGAAACGTTCCCGGGTTTGCTGGATGAACCGGCGTCCATCGGTCGTCGCCACCTTGATCCTGGGGTCTGAAAGACACTCGGGCATGAACCTCCGCCCCGCGGTTAGGATCATCGGGTCCAACTCGACATAGGTCAGCTCGCCGACGCCGTAACGCAAGATCTCCTTGGCGGTGCCTGACACCCCACCAGCCACCAATAGTACCCGGCGCTCGTCCGGCCGTTGCGCCATGGCGTAATGCACCGCCTCTTCCACCGCTTCCGGGTTGTCGGTCGAGAACAGCGGCACGCCGTTCTCGACGAAGTCGAGCTGGCCAGCCGTGCGGGTCACCACCAACCGTCCGTAAGGCGACTGTCCACGAAATAGAACCTCCTGATGCCGATACTGGAGCGATGTGGACACGGCATCGCAATCGCCAAGGGTCACGCCGATTCCCAGCGTAAGGGCGAGACTGAGGGCAGTGACGACGCAGGCGCTCTGCTTGAGCCGGGCGGCCAGGGCTGCCGCGCAGCCGAGATTCAGCAGCGCCGGCACGCACAAGAGCGCAAAGGGCTCGAGCCACCACACAAGGACAAAACCGAACAGCGCTCCCCCCGCCACACTCCCGAGACTGTCGGCAACATACACCCGCCCCAGTCCCGAAGCTCTTTGCGTCCCAACAGATTCACGGGACACGAGGTTGCAGGCCAGCGGCAGGAGGCTCCCCGACACCAGACAAAACGGCGCCAGCAGGATGAAGCTGCCGAGCGAACTGCCGACAAGGCCCACATCCGAGCCGCGCACGAAGACGATGTCACGGAGCGCGCGCACAGCGAAGACCTGGATCGGCGGCAGCACCGCGACCAGAATCTGGCCCCAGATAAAGGCCGTCGCCGGACACCCCAGCCGATAGGCGACCCGGGCCACTCCCGCGCCAAGTCCCATCAGGAGCAGCCAGTCACCGAGGATGACTCCCAATACCAGCTCGTTCCCGGCGAACGCGCAGAGCAACTCACGCATCAGCACCAGTTGCGTCATCACACAGGAAACGCCCAAGGCACCGACGGAGAACAGCACCCGCAACCGAAGCGGCTGCGGTGGTCCAGGCCGCTGTGGAGAACCGGGGTGGGCCATCATACCCGCGCGTCCCGGACGCGCTACAATTCCGACTCCCTGGCCGCTTGCACCTGGTAGGTCAAGACCCGGGTTCCAGGCTTCCGCCAAGCCCCCTGTGCGGAACCCGCCTTTCGCGACAGGCTGTCCAGGAACTCCACTTTGTCGGGTATCTCCGCCCAAACCTGGGGCAGGTAGGTTGCCGCGTTTCCATCCAGGCGCAGGACCACCCCGTCCTTGTGGGGGTGCAGCTTGCGCAGCAGATCCTCGGGCGTGGTAAACTCGAGCGGTTTCGGTTCGGTGAGGACGCTGACCTCGATTTCGATATCGCCCACTTCCTTGGACTCCAAAGGCGGGAAACGGAAGTCGTGCAACGCGGCGTTCACAGCGTTCTCGATCACCGCTTTGGCCAGCGGACGTTGCGGAATGATGTGGCCGATGCAGCCGCGGAGTTCCCCCCTGCGAGTGAGAGTGACAAAACAGCCCGTGATCGCCTTGAAGCTGGCCGGAGAGTTAGCCTCATCGACCGCCGGTGGCGCTTTTCCGTCCGCGGCGGCCTTCACCGTATCGCGTGCCAGTTGGAGGAGGCGCTTCCACTCCGCCGAGGAAAACTTCTCCTGGCCCGGCGCGAAGAAGGCGATCGCCGTATAGCCCACGACGGCCCGTTTGTCCCCGGCGGTGTCGCCACTGTTGCGATAGTCGAGCCGCCTGGCCTTCCAGCCTTTCTGCTTCGCGATGTGGAGGAGCGTGAGGATAGGCGTTCGTCCGCATGCGTCCTCCTGGTTGAGCGCCGCGGTATCGAGGCCGCAGATGGCTTTCACCGTGCGTTCGTCCAAGCCGCGGGCGGTGTCGTACGGGAGATAATGGCTGAGATCGGAGCTGGCGACCAGGAGAGTCTGGTCATCCAGCAGCGGCAGGAGTTGGCGCGCCGCGTCCTCGGGAGAGACGTCGCCAAAAACGGCGGGCACGAGTTTGAAACCGGTGAGCGTTTTTTGGAGGAAAGGCAGCTCCACCTCGAGCGAGTGCTCCCAAGTCTCCGGCCTGTCCTCGTTCAGAGCGGGCGGAGCGGTCAGCGAAGACTGTTTCCACCACGTTGGACGCTCAACCCGGCAGGCGGGCTCGGCCGCGAAAGGACTTCTTGTTGCCAGGGCAATGGCCTTGTCCGACACCGGTATCAACCCCAGGGGCGTCCGGTACGCCTGCGCCATGCCCACGGCAATCCCGCGAAAGGCGGCATAGTGGCTGGGTGCCATCACCACCACCGTCTTGATATCGCGTCCCTGCAGCGTCTTGAAGCCGCAAGCCGCCGTGGGTCCCGAGTAGGGGTAGCCGGCGTGCGGGCAGATCAGCGCGCGGAGGTCGGCTACACTATGGGCGGGAGCGGCAGCCAACAGCCGGTCAATGTTCCGCGCCAACTCGGCTTTTTCTTTGGGGTAGAAGAGCCCCGCCACCGCCGCCTCACGGACGCGCTGCGGGGTCTGAGGTGGGGTGCTTGCGACAGTGGCCGTGGCACCGGCCGCGGCGCCGCAAAGGGTGCCATTGAGGCCAGGCAGGGCGAAGGCGAGTGTGGGAAGCAGCGCTAGTAGAGTCTTCAGGTTCATGAGGCCTCCAGCGGTTTCGTGGAATTTGAGCCACACTCCAGCGGCAGGCCTCGCGCGTGCGAAGGTCCCTTCTCCGAATGTGGCCGGGTTCGTGGGGTGTCCACAACCCGGACCCTACGCCCTTCGCCACGATCAGGCAAGAGGCCCGCTGGGGTGGTTGAGGTAAAACCGCTCTCTTTGGTTGAAGGTCCATATCGGCATGCTCACTTCTGGAGGAACACGATGTATTCAGTCCGCATCGTGTTCGACATTCCGCGAATCTGCCGCTGCAGCTTGCGCACCGGACGCAGTCCATGCCCGCCCGCCCAATCTGAAATCAGTTCGTCGATCCCTGTCACGTTCTCGGGCGAAGCGCCGAGAATCTTGCTCAATTGATTGTTGTTCGTCCCGACGACCACCGTGCAAAGATGCCCGGGGCGCAACACCCTGGCGCATTCGGCCGTCACCTGCTCCATGTCCTGGCGATACAAGTCGAACCTTTCCCGTAGCGTGCGGCCCCGAAGCCCCACCATCTCCTTGCGAAGGCATTCCAAGTCCACGCCCAGGTAGTTCAGATGGAACGAATCATTGTCCAGATAGTCGATGGCAAAGCTGTAGGGCGGAGAGAATAGCACGCCATCAATCGACCCGTCCTCAAGCGGCATTTTCCTCGCGTCACCCCGAAGCGCGATCGCCTCCGCCATCTCCGACTCAAACCCGCCAAGCACGTTCTGAATTTTCTCCACCACGAAATAGTATCGCTCCAGAATCGCGTGGAACTGGTCGTAAGGCGCCTTCCGTTCACTGCGCTCGCTGTAGCCAGCGCTGTCAAGATAGGCGAGCAACAAAAAGCCATACACCGCCGCAACCTCGCACCCATCCGGCAGAGCGCCAAAGGCGTGGTCGTAGGCGAACGGGCACGCTTCATCCCTGAAACCGTCATCCAAAGGCTCGGTAGGCGTATAATAACGCACCTTGCTGCCCGCACTCGGTTGGCCAGCCCGCTTCTTAAAATGCTCGAATACCGCTTTGCTCTCCCGGCATGCTGCCTGCAACGGCTTCAGAGGAATCGTCAACCCGTCGAGCTTGGCTTGCACCATGAATCGGCAAAAAGGGCTCGCATCGAATCCAACCGACTTAATCCCCATCAACTTCGCCTCGACGAGCACCGTCCCTGAGCCCATCATCGGGTCCACCACCGTTTCGCCAGGTCGGAGCCCCATCGCGTTCAAAAGCCCCTTGATCATCTGCGGATGAAACTTTCCCCGATACGGGAAAAGTCCATGCGTCGCGTAGCCCGTCCGGAACTGGTTGCTCTGGAAAAAGGAGCGCAACTGCGAAGATGAGTGCTTCGGCAGCCGCAAGGGCTCGCCGCTGCAAATTAGAAAGTGCCGCGTCCACTCATTTCCCACCCGCGCAAAGTAAGCGGCATTCCTGACCAAATCCTCGTCAGACATCAGCGCCGCCTCCGCCGAGGCCAGTTCCATCTCATACAATTCGTGCATTTGCGGGATGAGATGGAGGTGCGCGGGGAAGAGTTTGTGCGTGAATCCCCTCTGGAGTATCTCAGCCACGCGTTTCGGCCGCGTTTCACCCTCCACCGAAGGCATCGCTGGCTTCCGTGGATTATTCTGTAAACTTGCTTCAGCCTGGTGCATACGGGACAGTCTTGCCTCCCCCCTGCTCTTGTCAATCTCGCCCTACTATGCCCTTTCATGTTGCGCGCCTTGACCAGCGGACTACTCTTGCACCGTGCCGTTGCAGCCAATACATCAGACCAACCTGGGCCAGCTTTACGAGGGCGATTGCCTCGAAATCATGCCTTCACTGCCCGCTGGCTCAGTTGACCTCCTTTTTGCGGACCCGCCGTTCAACCTCGGAAAGACCTACTCCTCGAAGATCAACGATGCCCTCGAAGAACAGGATTACGTCGATTGGAGCAAACGCTGGATCACTGAGGCCATAAGGCTGCTCAAACCCGGCGGCGCGTTTTTCCTCTACAACCTGCCCAAATGGAATCTCCGTTTGGGGGATTTTCTGTCTAGTCGGCTCACATTCCGGCACTGGATCGCCATCAACATGACCTACCGGCTGCCCATTCAGGGCCGTCTTTACCCCGCACACTACTCCCTGCTGTATTACGCCAAAGGTCCGAAGCCGGCCATCTTCCATCCAGACCGCCTCCCGATAGAAACTTGCCGTCATTGCGGCGGCGAAAAACATGACTACGGCGGCTACAAAGACAAGATGAACCCGCGCGGGGTCAATCTCTCCGACGTGTGGGATGACATCCCCCCGGTTCGCCACCTCAAGTACAAGCGCCGCAAAGCAAATGAGCTCTCCCTAAAGTTGCTTGACCGCGTGCTCGCGATGGCCAGCGATCCCGGTTCGCTCGTCTTTGACCCCTTCGGAGGATCAGGCACGACATTCGTTGCTGCGGAGCTTCTGGGGCGCCGTTGGCTCGGGACCGAACTGCATTGCGCCGACGCCATCACGCGCCTGAGCAACACGGCGGAAGAGCTGGAATACCTTGAGAAAATCGCGGCTGACAAGAATGTTCTTTTCAAACGCGAGGCTCTCCATTTGCGCCACAGAAACGGCCACCGTTCCGACCGCTACCAGATCCAGCAAGACGGGACCACAGAACTCCGCCAGAAAACCTTTGTATTACAGTAGTTTGCTCGCCCCTTCTGCACTACGCCCGTCAACCCCTTGCGAAATGAACGGCCCCCCTGCGTCGTCCGTCAGTTCATCGTGCTCAACCACGGTCACCGCTAAAAGCCCCCGCTTCACGCTGCAGCCGACGTGATGCCAGAGGGCCAGATAGGGGGACAATTCCTCCCAGTTTCCGATCCGGTCCGTTAAATGACGATAAAGCCGCTGGCTTGGCAGAATCACCACGCCGACGTCGATCAAGCCCGCAAGCATCACCAAGCACAACTTGTTCATGGAGCGGTGGCTGGACGAAATATTCCCAGTCTCCCATTCGATGACACACCGCAACCCATTCGCCGACTCAGAGTAAAAATCGAAGTCTCCGAGCCCCTCCCGAAAAACTTCGCTCCAGTCAGCATCATCGAACGCGAAATCCCGCCTCGAAGGGAACTCCTTCAGCGCAGTCTTCGATGTTGGCTCAGCCTCCGTCAGCGCCACGCGCCCGAATCCAACCGGCTTCTCCGCTTGCCATCCGGCATCCCTCAGGTTCGCCAGAAACTGCCGCTTCATCGGAACCACACCGTTCCGCACCCATTGCTTGCTCGGCTTCCCTCGTGCGTCCAGTTTCGGAACCTTCCGGCGAATCACGAACCGGTCGTTACCCGGCGGGTGGACAATCTTCTGCACCGCTCCGACAATCGTCTCGTGCATGCTCGCCCACGGCTTGCTGTCGATCAGACCGCCCCGGTCAAACACCACGACTGTTCTGATGAACTTCATCGCGGCTTGTGGGGCAGGTCTTTTGTCAGCGCCGCCACATCGCACCGCAGGCCCGCGGCAATCTTGCACAGCACCGTAAAGGTGATATTGCGCTCACCCCGCTCTACGCCGCCGATGTAGCTACGGTCGATATCGCTCTCGTACGCTAGATCCTCCTGGCCGTCCACCGGATACTCGGTGGTCAGCGCGCCGTGCCCTTCACAACGCCAACATTCGTACATGCCGACCACACCGCGGCCGCCGCAGGTTGGGCAGGTCGCTCGCGCCGGGATTCGCACGCGCACCTGCCCACCCAAGCGTGCCTCCTCCTGGTTAACGACAACTTCCACTGTCAGGCACTCCAGCCTTTCGGACTTCGGGCGGGAGAGCGTTTCGAAGTTGCTCCAGAGCCGTTCAAACAGTTCGTCAAAGGAAGGGCGATAAACCTCGAACGAATCCGCAAGCGAGACTTCCCGGAAACCCCGGGCCCGCTCGACAGGACGGAGAGGTTCCCCCCTGGGGGGCTCGGGCACCAACCGCTCAGGCGCCTGCCCCGACCAGCGACCCCGGACGGTCGGTGTTCGATACTCCCGGTCGTAGTGACGGCGCTGTTCAGGGTCACCCAAGACGCCATAGGCTTCCTGCACTTCCAGAAATGGTCCGCTCGCCAGGCTGGACCTGTCAGGATGCAACTCGAGAGCGCGGCGCCGGAACGCCGCTTTGATCTCGTCAGCACTCGCATCCGAAGTGACACCGAGAATCACATAGTAGTTCTTCGTCATGGCGGCCTCCGTTCTCATGGTCTCACGCTTACACGGTTAAAAGAAGGTCCCGGTCCTGAAGGACCCCTAAACGGGTAGACAGCTCGGAGCCGAAAATGCTCAACGCAACCCCCTCTCCACCAAGCCGGGGAGGGGGTTGAGCCGCTGACCCGAATCCTCCGGCTTCTTGCAAGGTTTGTTTTCATTGCGTCGGGGTACCGGGTAGGCACAACAGGCAGGGCACGACGACATGGAGTCTCCTCAGGGTGGGGAATTCGACTCGATCTGGTAGAGCTTTGGACCGATGACCTTGTGAGCGAAATGGAACGACTCGATCAGCATGGCAAAGAATGCGCAGACGACAACTCCCATGCCTACTGTGACCGACCAGTACCGCGGGCGGAAGTCGCGGAGTTTGGGCGCGTAAGCGATCAATCCGAAGACAGCGGCCAGGACGGCGACGGCATCCACGCTGGCTTGCTGCCAGTAGCTTCCACCCAGTCGTACCCACATTCCAAACTCATCGAACGTTAATCCCAGTCCAATCCCGTAAAGTGCCGCCACCAGCTTCTCTCGGCGACCTTCCAGGCGGCCAAGGAGGAGGTAAGCCCCGACCCCCGCCAGCAGGAAGATGCCATAATTGATCCCTGCGTTGAGAGACGCTTGCGTTGTCGCGGAGCTGTTGTATCCTCCCCCGGTTGCCTGGATTTGGCATTACCGATCATGTCACTAACAACACGCTTACAGTTGCTCGTCTGCTCGATTCTGCTTGCCGCAGAGCCCACGATAATGGCTCAGGAAATGCCCGTCTATTCGGTCGGCGTTCGCTCGGGGTTCTCCTCGAGCGATTACCCGCGTCCGTTTGTGCAATCAGAGCTGTTTGGGAAATGGCTGCTCCCGAGGGAGCGGCGCTTCGGATCAAACTGGAGTCTGCGCCCGCGCCTTGAGGTCACTGCAGGATCGTTGTGGGGCCATGGAGAGACCGGATTCGTGGGCACCCTGGGTCCGGCCCTGGTCCTGAAGTCCAATCGGTTCCCGGTCGCCATTGACGCGGGAGTGCGTCCGACCGTGATCAGTCGGGAGGTTTATGCGGATCGTGACTTCGGCATTCCTTTTCAGTTTACCAGCCATGGAGGGCTCGAGTGGGACGCCAACCCTCGATGGAAGCTGAGCTACCGCTTCCAGCACATGTCCAATGCGGGCTTGGGCGGGTCCAACCCGGGCCTGAACACACACATGTTCGGCGTCGAGTTTAAGTTCTGATTCCCACGCGCCGGCTCCATGAGTTCCGAAGAAAAGCCGAATGCCGCTGACGTCGATGATCCCTGGATCAGCGCCTTCCTGAAAACTGATGACTGATGACTGATGACTGATGACTGATGACTGATGACTGATCACAATCCAGGTACCGTCGATGATCCGTGGATCAGCGCTTTCCTCGCCCACCTGGCTGCAGACCGTGGCGCATCCCCCTACACTCAACGCAACTATCGACAGGCCCTCTTCGAGTTCTTTCGCTGGCACCAGAAGGAGCGTGGTCAAGCGCCGGGCTGGCGCCTCCTGCAACGCGATGACTTCCGTCATTACCTCCGCTCGCTGGGCCGCTCGCGCCTGAGCCGCGCGGCTATCCAGCTCCGCTTCAGCGCGTTACGCTCGTTCTACAAGTTTCAGATCCGCCGCGGCCTGATCGAGACCACTCCGATCCGGGACATCCTATTGCCGAAAACGCCCAAACGTCTGCCCAAGTTCCTAACACCGCCGCAGATGCTCGCGTTGCTTGGCGCACCCCTGCGGGAATTGGCCCTCCTCAATGAGAACCAGGACAAACCGACACCCCCCACGCCCTTCCACCGGGACGTCGCCATTCTGGAGACCCTCTACTCGGGAGGACTCCGCATCAGCGAACTCTGCGGGCTCCTCGCCAACGACATCCAGTGGAGTGAACAATGCCTGCGCGTCCGGGGCAAGGGCCGGAAGGAGCGTCTTGTGCCCATCGGCGCCCCCGCCCTCGAGGCCATCCGCCGCTATTGGAGCGGGCTCCCGCAGCCGCCCGCGGGCGCCGCGCCAGTGTTTCTGGCGCGGGAGAACAAGCCGAAGCCGATGTACCCACGCCTGGTCCAACTCCGGCTCAAGCGTTACCTGGAAGCCGCAGGTCTGGACCCGCATTTGACGCCGCACAAACTCCGTCATAGCTACGCCACGCACATGCTGGACGCGGGAGCCGATCTCAGAAGTGTCCAGGAACTGCTCGGGCACGCCCACCTGGTCACCACACAGGTTTATACCCATGTGACGACCGACCGGCTAAAGAAGGTGTATGAGAATGCACATCCTCGGTCGGGGTCAGTCCAGGAATAGGATAGTCATTTTCCCGGACTGACCCCGCCTTAAATCCTTAAATTGAACTTTTCTTCCTCCAATGAGGTGCTTTAATCCATGCTCATGAACAACGTTGAGACAGTCTGGAGCCGGCTCAACCGTCTCCTTTGTCTGCTCTTGTTGGCGTCCGCCATTCTTTTGGTGGGCGCGTGGTACCGCCCCTTGATCCGTGAGAACACGGAGAAGCGCAAAGTCCTCCTCCGATTGGACAACGAGATCAAGACGGAGGAAGCCGCGTTGCACCAGAAAAGAATCGCGGTGGATGCATTGCGGAACGACCCCAAAACTGTGGAACGGCTGGCGCGGGAGAAGTTGGGTCTGGCCAGAACCGGCGAGACGGTTGTCCACTTCGAGGAGCCGTCTTCGAACGCCGCGGCCGCGCGGCATTAGTAACAATTCTTATTTTGGCCGTGACCCGGCTAAAGACGCGACTCCGAACGCCCTTGGACGGCCGTCCCAGAGTTCGTAGTCCCGCTTCAGGCGGTGAGGCGTGCGACCCCTCCCGCGACTCCACACCTCCTGACTTGAACAGATTATGGAGCTGGGTAGTTTTGGGCATTGTTTGGGCGGGGCATATCCTTCCCCGTCGATCGACGCGGGGGACCGTTAAGGGGGTGCCGTCCAGAGGGTTTTGGAGATCCCCAGAGGGTAATGTGCGGCGCAAGCTCCGTAGGAGCGTCATGTCTATAGCCACGACGTTATCGAACGCCGACAAGGACTTAAGGTTTTTGTCGCGGCACCAGGCGCCGGAATGAGCCCTGGACGTGGGTGCCGCGACAAAAACCTTAAGTCCTTGAATCAGAACGCAGGGGCAATGGCTTCCTATAAACTATAAACATGGCGCTCCTACCGGAGCTACTCCTCCTCCAACGGTTCGGCGATTCAGAATTCAGACCTCCATACACCGGCAGTGGGGGGAAACAAACTCGGGGCTGTTGCCAGGTCGTCGGCGAGCAAAAGTTCGGCAGTCACGGGATGATCTTCGCGCGCGAAATACGCAAGAAGATGTGGCGTTCTTAGCGAAAAAAACACCAATTCCCTTCAGGAACTAGGGGTTATGTCGGGAGGTCTGAGCTCCGGGTAGCTTGATGGCGCCCGACAAGGCGGTAGCGCAGCCGGCTGAAGCCGGGACTCCGAACCTCGGAGTCGTAACATCGAGAATCAGGCGCTAGGCGGTCGAAGGCCAAGAGGAGGACTGCTGCGGCATAGGCCCGTGTGTTTGACCGCAGCTCGATATCCCGTAGGACTACTTAACCAGGATGCAATCGGAGATGCGGCGCAAGTCGCGATCCGAAGACCTCTTGGGGGAGTAATAATCCCAGGTCTTGATGAGCGCGGTGGTGGGCTCGATCCACCGCCAGAGTTCGGCGTGAGCATCGGCAAAGGAGAGCACGCCACCGTTGTTATGACGGGCAGCGGGGGCGTTCTGCCACTTGGCGGGATCCGTGCCCACCGGGATTGCGAAGTAGCCATCGTCAATGGTGTAATTGTTCTCGTCGATGAAAACCAGGCACTTGGTGGGGGAGGGGTTATTGATGTCACCGGTCTTGCGGAAATCGGGGTACTTCGTTCCCTGCACCCAATCGACATCGCTGTTCAAACGTCCGTTCATGGAGAAGCTTCGGACCTTGATGATCGGGCGCAGAACGCCTCCGATGACAGACCGGTTGTCCGCGGCACAACGGTAGATGCCCTCGCTGGTATTGTACTTCCAGAGCAGCCCGTTACGGAGGTCGAATACGTTAGTTGCTCCCGGGAGAGCAGAAACGTTGTTCAGGATCCAGGCGTTGGTATCGCCGATATGGTTGGGCACGAGCTTGTCGTTGTTGTCCTGAGCGTACATGAACCAAGCCAGCGTAAGCTGTTTCTGGTTGCTCAGGCACTGGATGCCCTGGGCCTTGGTCTTGGCTTTGGCGAGCGCCGGGAGCAGCATGCCGGCGAGAATGGCGATGATCGCGATGACCACGAGCAGTTCGATCAGCGTGAATCCGAGTCGCCTCGCGGACTTCGAATCAAGATGGTTCGGATTGACAGATTTCATATGGGCACTTGATGGTAATCGGTTGTTGCGTAAAATGACGGTAGGCTGAAAGGCAGCCCACCGTCCTTGACAATTGCGACAAACTACAGCACAAAAACGACGGAGAGTTGCGGGTAATGCTTGACGGCAACCGCATCGCAAGCCTCGCAGGATTGCTACTGGCACTCATGGTCGTTGGTTTTGCTTTGTTCATGGAACAATAGGCCAGGAACCCGCGTCAGTCAACTGGCCCGCTGCGCAAAGATTCTCATTCTGGCACCCGGCCCCCTCAAGGCCAAACTCCGGACCCTGCAAGCTGCCGTTCAGAGTCGTTCGGAGTGCCGGCTTTAGCCGGTTCCTGGCACCGCCCGCAGCCAAAACGAAACGCGGCCCACCCGCATGGCAGCCAGCGGCCCTACTTTGTGGAGGGGCCGGCAGCCAGTTCAGCGCACGTGGCGTTGAAGAATTTCACGCACTCCGCGATCTCGGGCGACGAATTCTCCCAATTATGCTCGTACTCCACGCAGAACGCGCCTTTGAACTTCTGCCGTTTCAACTCCTCCAGCAACGCCTTCGACTTGCCTACGCCCGTGCCCCAGGGGACATCGTGAGACTTGGGATCGTTTTCGGCCAGGTCCTTGAAGTGCAGGGTGATCACGCGACCCTCGAGCTTCTTTACGCACTCCAGCGGATCGAGCCCGGAACGGATCCAATGGCCGGTGTCGGCGCAGGCTCCGAGCAGAGGGCTGCGGCCTTTGACCGCCGCCAGGACAGTGTCCGGGTTCCAGTAGCGCGACGGCTTGGGATGATTATGGATGGCGACCTTGATGTTGAACTCCTTGCAGAGCTTCTCGACGGTATCCATTGCCTCGGGCTCCGGTTCCGAGACGAGTGTGTCGATACCCATCTTCCGCGCGAACGCGAACACGGTACGGCTTTGCGTCTCATCGGCGGTCAACTTGACCACGCCCATGTTGACCAGCTTGACGATCCCCACGGCGGCCAGCCTCTTCTGGATCGCCTCCTGGTCGGCGGGTGTCAGACTGGTCGTCTCCGTCCTGGCTTTGCCGTCCAGGCTAACGCCGCCGGAGATGCTCATATACTTCAGCCCTAGCGCGGCGGTCTTATCGATGGCGTCAAAGATCGAGAACTTCTGGAATGTGTAGGAGTGAATGGCAAGCTGCCAGCCGAGCGCCTCTGCCGGGGGTTGCGCGCCGTAAGCCTGCCGAGCCATCACCGACAGGACGAGAAGGATAATTGCGGCGGACGATTCGTATCTTTTCATGTTCGTGGTGTTGTCGTTCGGTAACCTGCTCCAAACCGTCCCAACCGGCAAGCGCGGACTGCGATTCTGAGTTTCTCTACCGCGTGGGCGCAATCCCGAGCCGCGCGGACCTGAAGGCTGCCAGCGATGCCGTGCCGTTCTGCCACAAAGGAGATCCCCACCCCATCGGCGCCAGGTTAACGAGCGGGGCCTTCAAGGGCATTCAGCGCCCCAACAGGAGGATGGGCAGCGACTGATTGATTACCTCCTTCCATTAAAGGCAAACCGGCCCTGCATTTTAACGTTTTTTTGACGACTGCCTCCCCGGTTTTGATTACCGCCCAGGCCAGGGTGAGGGCATGTTGAGGTCGTGAAAAATGACTTTCGTTATGAGTGACCTGTTCTTCATCGCCCTGCTTTTGGGATTCTTCATCGTCAGCAGCCTGTACGTCCGTTTCTGCGAAAAACTGTAGGAGAGCCTATGGAAACCGTCATCGCGGGCTTCGCTGCCCTGCTGCTGTTCATCTATCTGTTCGTGGCCATGGTTCGGCCGGAAAGATTCTAGCCACGCCGGTATGCGGACTTCAGGCTGGCTCCAGCTCGGGTTCTTCGTCATCACGCTCGCGGCGATCACCAGGCCCATGGGCCTTTATCTCATGCGGGTGCTCGACGCCAATGGCAGAACGTGGCTGGACCCCGTGCTCCGTCCGCTGGAGCGCCTCACCTACCGTTTGATGGGGGTGAAAGCGGAGGAGGAGCACGATTGGAAGCGATACACGCTGGCGATGCTCCTGTTTAGCCTGGTGGGCTGCTTGTTCACCTACGCAATCCTGCGCCTGCAACACCTGTTGCCCCTCAACCCGCAGGGACTCGGCCCGCTGAGTCCGGACCTCGCTTTCAATACCGCTGTGAGTTTCACCACCAACACCAACTGGCAGAGCTACAGCGGCGAATCCACGATGTCCTACCTGTCCCAGATGGTCGCGCTGACCATTCACAATTTCACCTCCGCCGCCGTGGGCATCAGTCTTGGCGCGGCCCTGGTGCGAGGCATCGCGCGGCACTCGGCGCGGACGCTGGGCAACTTCTGGGTGGATCTCGTGCGGACGACTTATTACCTGCTGTTGCCGATTTGCCTCGTCTTCGCGGTGTTCCTCGTGTCGCAAGGGATGGTCCAGAATTTCAAGCCCTACACCAAGGCCAGGCTGATCGAGCCCTACAAGATCTCGGTCGAGAAGAAGAGCGACAAAGGGGAAACCGTGCTCGGCAAAGACGGCAAGGCCGTCATGGAAGAGCAAACGGTGGACGAACAACTCATCGCGCAAGGGCCGATGGCCTCACAGGTCGCCATCAAGATGCTCGGCACGAATGGGGGTGGCTATACGAACGCGAATGCGGCCCATCCCTTCGAGAACCCGACGCCGCTTTCCAACTTCCTGCAAATGCTCTCGATTTTCTGCATCGGCAGCGGACTGACGCATTACCTCGGGCGCATGACGAAGAGCCAAGCGCACGGTTGGTCCGTCTGGACCGTCATGATGGCATTATTTCTCGCCGGAGCGCTCGCCTGCTGGTGGGCGGAAGCGGCGGGGAACCCGATCCACCAGAGTCTAGGCATCGCTGCGGGCGGCGGCAATATGGAGGGCAAGGAAGTCCGCTTCGGCATCTTCAACTCGGCGCTCTTCGCGACAATCACGACCGACGCCTCCTGCGGCGCGGTGAATGCGATGCATGACTCCTTCACGGCCCTGGGCGGGCTTGTGCCTCTGTTCAACATCCAGCTCGGCGAAATCATCTTCGGCGGCGTGGGCGCGGGCCTCTACGGGATGCTGGTGTTTGTTGTTCTGGCGGTGTTCATCGCCGGGCTGATGGTCGGGCGGACGCCGGAGTACCTGGGCAAGAAAATCCAGGCTTACGACGTGAAGATGGCGATGTTGGCGTTGCTCGTGTTGTGCCTTTCCATCCTTGGTTTCTCGGCGTGGGCGGCGGTCACCGAGTGGGGCAAAGCCGGCTTGAACAACCAAGGCCCCCACGGTTTGACCGAGATGCTCTATGCGTTCAGCTCCGCCACAGGGAACAACGGCAGCGCTTTCGCCGGACTTACCGCAAATACGCCCTGGTGTAACACCACACTCGGAGTCGCCATGCTCATCGGGCGCTTCTTCATGATCATTCCAATAATGGCGCTCGCTGGTTCGCTCGCGCAGAAGAAGGTCGCACCGGCCAGCACCGGAACCTTCCCGGTTTCGGGGGGCACCTTCATCATCCTCCTGCTCGGCACGGTCTTGCTAATCGGCGCCTTGAATTTCCTTCCCGCGCTCGCTCTCGGTCCGATTGTCGAGCATTTCCTCACACTTCAAGGGAAACTGTTTTAACTGAGAAGGAAGACCTGATGACTCACCAAGCCCCATCTCTGTTTGAATTGAACATCGTCCGTCCGGCCATCGGTGACTCGTTCAAGAAATTCAACCCGCGATTGATGATCAAGAACCCGGTCATGTTCGTCACCATGATCGGTGCGGCACTGACGACCGTGGCGGTCTTCACCTCGTCCGCTGAGCGGGGCTTCATCGCGCAACTGGCGGTCTGGCTGTGGTTTACAGTGCTGTTCGCCAACTTTGCTGAGGCCGTCGCGGAAGGCCGCGGCAAGGCCCAGGCCGACAGTCTGCGCAAGGCGCGCAAGGATACGCTGGCCCGGCGTCTCCGGGACGGGCGTGAGGAGAAAGTCCCCGCCCCGGAATTGCAGAAGGGCGACCTTATCGTCTGCGAAGCGGGCGACGTGATTCCGGCTGACGGCGAGGTCATCGAGGGCATTGCCAGCGTGGACGAGGCCGCCATCACAGGCGAATCGGCGCCGGTCATTCGCGAAAGCGGCGGCGACCGAAGCGCCGTCACCGGAGGCACACGTGTCATCAGCGACCGCATCGTTATCCGCGTCACCATGGAGAAGGGCCACGGCTTTCTTGACCGGATGATTGCCATGGTGGAGGGCGCGACACGCCAGAAGACGCCCAACGAGATTGCGCTCACTATTCTGCTTGCCGCGCTCACGATCATTTTTCTGCTCGTGTGCGTGACGTTGAAACCCTTCGGCATCTATTCCGGCGCCACGTTTTCCATCCCGGTGTTGATTGCCCTCTTGGTGTGTCTCATTCCGACGACGATTGGCAGCTTGCTTAGCGCCATCGGGATCAGCGGCATTGACCGGCTTACCCGCCGCAACGTGATGGCGACGAGCGGGCGGGCCGTGGAAGCCGCCGGCGATGTGGATGTGCTGTTGCTCGACAAGACCGGTACCATCACGCTTGGCAACCGGATGGCGACGGCCTTCCTGCCCGCGCCGAACGTCTCGCAGGAGCGGTTGGCCGACGCGGCACAACTCGCCTCGCTAGCCGACGAAACACCCGAAGGTCGGAGCATCGTGGTGCTGGCCAAGGAACGGTTCAGGCTCCGCGGTCGCGACGTCGCCCAGCCGCATGCGAGGTTCGTCCCGTTCACGGCGCAAACCCGCATGAGCGGCGTGGATTTTCCCGCGAATGGCCAGCCCGCCCGCAGCATCCGCAAAGGCGCGGTGGATGCGATGCGCCTCTATGTTGACCGGCAAAGCGGCCAGTTTCCTCCGGCTGTCAGCCAGACCGTGGATGAGGTATCGCGTTCGGGAGGCACGCCCCTGGTGGTGGTTGAAGGCCGCGAAGTGCTGGGTGTTGTGCAACTCAAGGATGTGGTGAAAGGCGGCATCAAGGAACGCTTCGCGCACCTCCGCAAAATGGGCATCCGTACCGTGATGATCACGGGCGACAACCCGCTCACCGCCGCCGCCATCGCCGCCGAAGCGGGCGTGGACGATTTCATGGCGCAAGCTACGCCCGAGGCGAAGCTCAAGCGCATCCGAGATGAGCAAGCGCAAGGACACCTTGTCGCGATGACCGGGGACGGTACGAACGACGCGCCCGCGCTCGCCCAGGCGGACGTGGGCGTGGCGATGAATACAGGCACGCAGGCGGCACGTGAGGCGGGCAACATGGTGGACCTCGACAGCAATCCCACCAAGCTCATCGACATTGTCGAAATCGGGAAACAAATGCTCATCACACGCGGTTCGTTGACGACCTTCAGTATCGCCAACGACGTGGCAAAATACTTCGCCATCATTCCGGCAATGCTCATGGCAACGTTCCCTGCCATCGCGCCGCTCAACATCATGCGCCTGGGCACGCCGCAAAGCGCCATCCTGAGCGCCGTCATTTTCAACGCGCTCATCATCATCGCGCTCATTCCGCTGGCGTTGCGCGGCGTGGCCTACAAGCCCATCGGCGCGCTCGCCATCCTGCAACGCAACCTGCTGATCTACGGCCTAGGCGGGGTCATCATTCCTTTTGCCGGCATCAAGCTCATCGACGTCATCATCACCGCGCTCAAGTTCGTTTGACCTATGACAGAACTACTCTCTGACATTCGAGGCGCGGTGGTTTCCACTCTGGCTCTCGCCACCGTTTGCTGCGGCCTTTATCCGCTGATCGTGTTCGGCGTCTCACAAGCACTTTTTCGCGACAAAGCCAACGGCAGTCTGATCGTGGGGGGAGACGGCACGGTCCGTGGCTCGAAACTCCTAGGGCAAAGCGCCACCGCCGAGAAGTACTTCCATCCACGCCCTTCCGCCGCCGGCAACGGCTACGACGCAGCCAACTCGAGCGGCAGCAACTTGGGCCCGACCTCGCAAAAGCTCGCCAATGCAATCAAGGAACGCGTCAAGGTGTATCGCAAAGACAACGGGCTGAACGAGACGGACTACGTCCCCGCCGATGCCGTCACCGCGTCCGGCAGCGGGCTCGATCCACACATCAGCCCGCGCAATGCGGCGCTCCAAACCGCGCGCGTTGCCAAGGCTCGTGAGCTCCCCGAGGACGAGGTGCGCGCCATGATCGAACGATACACCGCCCGCCCTGACTTTGGAATCCTTGGCGAGCCTGGCATCAACGTTTTATCACTCAACATGGCGCTCGATGCCATTGCGTCCGGAGCGACGGGCCTTACTTCGAGGCACCATCCAAACCTAACGACCAAATGAAAGAGCTTGTAGTAGTTTTTGTGCCAACTGGCGCGTCACCCCAGGATCTCGAAACCGTCCTGCTCGCCGCACATTACACAGAGTCCTTGGCATCTTCGGAACGAGCCTCCCCTCCTGGTAGCAGCCGACGTCAGTCGGCTCTAACTTCCTCCCACGCACCGAACGATCGACCGCAGCAGCGGAGAATGATCCGGCTGACGCCGGACGCTACCTTGATCTTAGCAGCGGACGTTAGTCCGCTCTCACCCCGCCTCCCGCACGAGCGAACTCTCCACCAAATTGCCGGGATCCAAGCCAGGACCAAAGCCGCGGACTTTGAGCGGCGGAATGCTGACGAATCGCCATTGTGGACATGGTTTGTGCCCAATCCGTGTCCTAACGGAGGGATCTTCGATTGAGTCTTTTTGGCGTGAGTTTCCTGCTGGCCTCGCTAGGCTGAATTCGTGAGTGACAGCGACCGCCTCAGCCCTGACGCGTTGCTGAATACAATTCAGCGCGAGGAAGCCGCGAAAATACGTGGACGGCTTAAGGTATTCCTCGGCATGTCGGCTGGGGTGGGCAAGACCTACGCCATGCTGGAAGCTGCTCACCGCGCCCGGCGCGAAGGCCGCGAGGTCGTCATCGGCTACGTCGAAACCCACGGCCGCAAGGAAACCGATGCGCTCGTTGCCGGGCTTCCATTGGTTCCGCGCCGGAAGGTCGAGTACCGCGGGGTCAGGCTGGAGGAAATGGACATCGACGCCGTGCTGACCAGGCGTCCGCAACTGGTCGTCGTCGATGAACTCCCTCACACGAACGTTCCCGGTTCTCGTCACACCAAGCGGTATCAGGATGTGGTCGAACTGCTCGACACTGGCATCGACGTCTATACCGCGCTCAACGTCCAACACGTCGAGAGCCGTGCTGAAACGGTCCGCCAAATCAGCGGCGCGACCATCCTCGAAACCGTCCCGGACAGCGTGCTGGACGGCGCGGAAATGGAAGTCGTCGATCTCCCGCCGGACGAACTGCTCAAGCGGTTGGACGCGGGCAAGGTCTATCTGCCCGACCGCGCGGAGGCGGCCATGATGAACTTCTTCCGCATCGGCAACCTTACGTCCCTCCGCGAGATGGCCTTGCGGTTGGCGGCGGAGCACGTCGGGCAGGACGTGCGCGACTACATGCAGGCGATGCGGATCGCCGGTCCTTGGAAGTCGGGCCATCGGTTGCTGGTGGCCGTCAGCGCCAGCCCATATTCGGCGAATATGGTGCGCTGGACGCGCCGTCTGGCAGATAGCTTCGATTGCCCTTGGCTGGCCGTTCACGTGGAGCGCCCGGAAGCTCTCGCCGAGGAGGCACAGACTCGGCTTACCCAGAACCTCGCGCTGGCACGGGAACTCGGCGCGGAAGTGATCACGACCGCCGACACGGATGTCGCGCAAGCGCTGCTCCGTGTGGCCCGGGAAAACAATGTCACGCAAATCCTCGTCGGGAAGCCGGGTGGGCTGCGGGTTCTGGACCGTTTTCGGGGAGCCACCTTCCTGCAACGGCTCATCGCGGCCAGCGGCGACATCGACGTGAACGTGGTACGGGCCGAGAAAGCGGACACCCAACCCCGGCAAGGGCGGGTAACTCCGGCTTTCGAGTCGCAACTCCGCCAGTATGGCATCGGTATCGCCGCCGTCGGTCTCTCCACCGCGTTCAACGCGGCGATCGACCCCTTTGTCGGTTTCTACGCTCTCGCCTTGATTTACCTGCTGACCGTGGTGGTGCTCGCCCTCTTCGTGGGACGCGGCCCGGTGTTCTTGGTCGCGACCCTGAGCGCTTTGCTCTGGAACTTCTTCTTTCTTCCGCCCCGCCGGACCTTCCACATCACAAGCGTCGAGGATGCGATGATGTTCGGGATGTATTTTGTCGTGGCACTGGTGCTGGGTCAGTTGACAGCCAGGATTCGCGCTCAGGAACGAGCCGAGCGCCGACGCGAGAAACGTTCCACCGCACTCTACCTTCTGACCCGCGACCTCGCGGATGCCGCCTCCGTGGACGAGATGTCCCAGCGGCTCGTGGCACAAGTAGGCAGGGTGTTTGACTGCTCTGTCGCGCTGGTGCTCCGTGAGGCGGACGGGAACTTGGCTCGAACGCCGCATCCCGCCAGCTCGTTCGCGTTGACCGAAAAGGAGCAGGGCGTGGCGGCGTGGGCCTTCCGGTTCGCCAAGGTGGCGGGCCGCTTCACTGACAACCTTCCGCTTTCTGAGGCGCTTCACCTGCCGCTCGTGACCAAGCAAGGGGTGCTGGGTGTGCTCTGCGTCCGACTCGCCGCCGACGGGCCACCCACGCTCGAACAGCGCGACTTGCTGGATGCCTTCGCCCGTCAGGCGGCACTGGTACTCGACCGCCTGCGCCTGGGTGCCGAAGCGGAAGAAGCCCGTGTGGTGGCCGAATCCGAACGATTGGGCAAGTCTTTGCTCAACTCCGTTTCACATGAGTTGCGGACTCCCATCGCCGCCATCACCACAGCGGTCACCGCCTTGGATGACCTTACACCGGGCGACCAACCGGAATTGGCGCGGGCGCTGACCGGCGAGATTCAAACCAGCACCGCCCGGCTCAATCGTCTGGTGGCCAACCTGCTCGACATGACCCGGCTCGAGTCAGGCCGCGTGAAGCCGCGTTTGGAATGGTGCGACGTGAAGGATTTGGTGAACTCTGCCGTGCGGAAGACCGGCAGGGAGCTCGCGGAGCACCAGGTCGCGGTGTCCCTCTCCCCTCACTTGCCTTTGGTCAAGCTGGATGCGGTGCTCATCGAACAAGTGCTCCTCAATCTGCTGGTGAATGCGGCATCCTACACCCCTCCCGGCACGCTGGTCGAAATTGCCGCCAGAGCCTCGGCGCAAGAACTTTCGATGACTGTGGCCGACCGTGGCCCCGGCTTGCCCCCGGAGAGTGTCCCTCACCTCTTCGACAAGTTCTACCGCGTTCCGGGCGCACCAGCGGGCGGCACGGGACTCGGCTTATCCATCGTCAAAGGCTTCACCGAGGCCCTGGGCGGACGGGCCGAAGCCGCGAACCGTGAAAGCGGCGGAGCCGTGTTCAGCCTCCGCTTTCCAATCACCGAAACTCCCCCGTCAAAAGGGGATCCACCATCATGAGCGACGCCCCCACCTACAAGCCCGCCGTGTTGGTCATCGACGACGAGGTGCAAATCCGGCGACTGCTCCGAGTCACCCTTGAGGCCAACGGTTACCGCGTGTTGGAAGCCCCCACCGGCAACCAGGGGATCGTCGAGGCGGCGCAGCGCAAGCCCGACGCCGTCGTGCTCGACCTTGGCCTCCCCGACCTCGACGGCCTGACCGTTCTCAAACGCCTGCGTGAATGGAGCCACGTGCCCGTGTTGATTCTGACCGTGCGCGACGCGGACGATGAAAAGGTCGCTGCTCTCGACTCCGGCGCCGACGACTACGTGACCAAGCCATTCAGCACCGCTGAGTTATTAGCCCGTCTGCGCGTGGCCCTTCGCCACGCCCAACCCCTGCCCGAGAACGCCGTTTTCCGCAGCGGGGAGTTAGAGGTCGATCTATCGAGCCGCCGCATCACCGTGCGGGGGAAGGGAGTCAAGCTCACGCCCACCGAGTATTCCTTTCTTCGCCTTCTGGTGCGGAATGCCGGGCGTGTCGTGACTCAGCGCCAATTGCTCACAGAGGTCTGGGGGCCGAACGCCGTGGAACAAACCCACTACCTGCGCGTGTACGCCGCTCATCTGCGGGAGAAACTCGAGGCTGACCCCGCGCGTCCGGAACTCATCCTCACCGAACCGGGCGTCGGCTACCGGCTCACCGCCAATTGGCCATCGGATACGATGCACGATTTCATGATCAGACGCGAAGGGGCCTAGCGGTGGGGGCTGAGCCAGAGCCGAGCCAACCGTGTGAACCCGTATCAGAGTTTCCAGCCCTTGCGGTACGGAGGGTTGATATACGCGTTGGCGGCGTCGGAGTTGGTGAAGCGAACGGCCTTGGCGTCCCACTGGAGGGTGGTGTCGGGGAAACGGATAGCGATGGCGCCGATCAAGGCCACCTGGGTGAGAGCCCCGCCGTAGTCGAAGTTGGAGCCCGCCGGGCGTCCGGTGCGGATCGCGTCCAGCCAATCCCAGGCGTGCCCTTTGATGCGTGTGAGAGTTTGTTTGGCCCCGCCGTTTTGTTGATACTCTTTTCGGCGCGCGTCAGGGACGATACGGCAATCGCCGGCTCCGTGCGAGCCGTGCATGATCATGCCTCTGTCGCCGATCAGGATTGCGCCAGTTCCCGGAGCCTCGTAATGCTCGTCCAGGCCGTTGGGACGAATGATACGGTTGTTGCCGTCCGACCAGACCAGCTTGACGGGCCCGCGTTTTGCTTTGGCGGGGAACTGGAAAGTGACCCTCGATGCGGGCGGGTAGGTTAAACCGTCCTGTACCGGGTCGTAACCCGTGACCTCCGCTCGAACAGAGGTGGGTGCGCCGAGGTCCAACGCCCAAAAGGACGGGTCGATCACGTGGCAGAACCAGTCGCCGATCGTCCCGGTCCCGAACGGCATCCAGCCGCGCCAGTTCCACGGCACCCAGAGAGGGGTATAGGGGCGGAAGGGGACAGGGCCGATCCAGAGGTCGTAATCGAGGCCCTTGGGCACCTCGTAGGTTTGTTTGAGTTTGGGCAGGTTTCGGAGCTGGCAATACACCTCTTTGAACGCGTCGCAACCCGCGCGGACCTCGCTGACGTTGCCGATGGCGCCGTCCCACACCCACTCGCAGCATTGGCGGATCGAGTTGCTCGAGTGGCCCTGGTTCCCCAACTGCGTCGTCACCTTGTACTTGCGGGCCGCCGCCATCAACGCGCGTACCTCGTGGATAGTGTGGGCCAACGGCTTCTCGCAATAGACGTGCTTGCCCCGTCGCATGGCCTCCATGGCGATAACGGCATGGGTATGGTCGGGCGTGCCGATCACGACGGCATCCACTTCCTTGCCCATCTGGTCGAGCATCACCCGGAAATCCTTGAAGCGCTTGGCGCCGGGGTACTTGGCAAACTGCTTCGCCGCGTAGTTGTCGTCCACGTCGCACAGAGCGACGATGTTCTGGCCCTCGCCCGCCATTCCGTCGATATCGCTCCCGCCCTGGCTGCCGATGCCAATGCCCGCGATATTGACCTTCTCATTGGCGGCGAAGCGTTTGGACGCGCCCCAAACCTGTGCGGCTCCGATGTGAAAGAGAGCGACCCCTGCGGCGGTGCCGCGGATGAAGTGGCGCCGATTGAGCTGAAAAGATTTCGTTCCGTTCATGGTAAATTGTGTGCTGCCGCTAGAATGGGCCTTGCGTGGTGACGAGGTCAAATCAATCCGTGCCGTTGGAGTACGATTCAGGATCATGATTGACGGCTCGCAGGCGGGAGTTATCCTCCCTCCACAATACCAAATCCGCTCTGTTCCGGGGATGCCTCCTCGGGGAGGTTTTCTTGCGACAGAGCATGTGAGCTTGGATCAATCGACCGACGTATGACAACAGATAGTCTGAGAGGGATACATGTTCTTGCAGACGTAGGGGACGAACTCTTGGACCGTCTGAGGAGTTACGGGGACACCGTCGAGTGCCAGGCGGGCAAGATGATCCTCAAACAAGGTGGCGCCGGCGACGCCTTGTACTTCATCCTTGAGGGGAGTGTTGGGGTTTATTCCAGCGATACGAGAGGGGGAGAAAACCACCTGAGGACGATCGGGAGCGGGGGCCACTTCGGCGAGGTGGGAGTGCTTGAGAAAGGGCAGAGAACCGCGAACGTGCGGGCGACCAGCGACTGCGTGCTCTTCCGTATCAGCGCGGAGGCATTTAACAGGATCAAGCAAGACCCGGCGTTGGCGGTCCCCATCCTTAACGGTCTATGCCGCTCCCTCGCCCTCCGGTTGAGCGATGTGACGAGCCGCCTCGCGGAGGTATGGGCCTGCAAAAACGCGTGGACAATCTGAATTGAACCGGACCTCACCGCCGGAAGCAGACACCGAAATGTATCCGCCGTCAGAGTCAAGTCGAAGAGCGATGCGACCCAGACCGCGGTCCACCACTCGAAAGCGCGCCGCCCGACTAGTGGCGGTCGCCTCAGACGCCGGCGCCGCTCGCAAGATGCCCTCTTTAGCCGTCAGTACCGTTGCTCCCGCCAATCCTCGACGGTGATCAGTTCGGCCTTCTTCCATCCCGCATGGCCATCGTAAAACATGAGGTTGGACCCGCGACCGTGCCGTGCCCGGGCCACGCGCCGTTCGCCGTTCACCGTCTTTCCGTTCGCCGCATAGGGTAAGTGGCTGGGGCTCCAGACATCGTTGAGCAGGGTGAAGAAGCTGCTCCCCAAGCTGGTGATGACAGGCCGCCACGGACCGTTCTCGTTGTCGGCAAGATAGATGGTGTCCGAGGGCTGCTGAACTTTGTTAAGCCGGACAAGCCCGGTTTCCTCCGAACCGATCTTGTCCGACGGTCTGCTGAACTGCCAGCCGTTGACGACATAACAAATCAACTGCTTCTTGTCGGGATAGCTTGGGCAAGTGTAGATCCGGATCTTGCCGTAGTCTTTCGTTGTGCGCCCACCCAACGTGGGCGTGAGCACCTGCCACCATACGGGCTCGTTCGCGCGGGGGACGTAGCCGTCGTGGTCATCCGCGTACATGAGCATCGCCAGGCCCATGTTGTGCAAGTTGCTGGCGCATGCGGTCTTCTTGCCAGCCTCCTTGGCTTTGCTCAGCGCGGGGAGGAGCATACCCGCCAGGATGGCGATGATCGCGATGACTACCAGAAGTTCGATCAAGGTGAACCCCGTTCCTGTTCCGTATCGGCGACCCGATCGGATCAACCTGCCAAGTCTCGCGGGCGCGATTGCCGCGCGCTCTGACAGCCCGGCACGTTGTCCTGGCCTGGGCCGCCTGGGGGACGGTTTGACAATCCTGAGGGTCATTGCGCACGAAGTCTAACTGCTCCGTGGGTGTCAAGTCACGGCGATTTGTCACTCGGTTGGGACGCCCTACAACCGAGGCTGAGCTGGATTCTAACGTCGAACTGTTCAGGTGTGGGGCAGACCTCCGGTCTGCCGGTTCAGGGAGCCTCCGGCTCCCTGCCCTTGGCGGGGACGCCACTCCGGGCCAGAGGCCCGGCTAACCGTCAGACCGGAGGTCTGCCCCACGCTCGGACAAAGGAGTGCCAGTCCGTGTTCCAATAGGCCAGCGATTTCCCCTGCAACGGCAGTTCGACGGTCTTGCGCTCGCCGGGTTGCAGGGCGACGCGCTTGAATCCCCTCAGTTCCCGCCCGGGACGCGCCACGGGAGGGCAAGCCGCTACGGATGTTCCTTGGGGGGCTTGAGCCAAAGTCTAAGGCCTTGAGTATCGATGAGACCGCTGCTGCCTACCAGTACGTCCGGACCGAGAAGGCCGTCAATGTTCGTGGATGTGTCAACTCCGCCTTTGCCGATTCCCCAGCCCTTCAGCTCGGCCACGCCAAACAGGACTTTTCCCAGCTTGATGTCGCCGATCTCAAGGGAAGGGATTTCCACCGACGATAACGGTTTTCTGCCGATCTCGCGGGTGACCCCGGAGATGGTCCAGCCGTTTGGGCGTGGGCGCAGTCCCATCCGTGTTGCCGCATCGTTGTCCAGTATGCTCCAGAACGCGCCCGTATCGATCAGCATCCTTGCCTGGTGGCCTGGGATCCCGACTGAAACCGCAAGGCAAACGGAGTTATCCCTATCGAGTTTGACATCCGTAAAGCCACCATTGCGGAGGCTGCCCTCCATCGCCGTCCGGACCTCTTTGGACAGTGGTTTGGCTCGCACATAGAGCATCGGGGCCACGCAATCAATCAGACAAAAGTTGCGGGCTAAGAAATCGGCGCCGAGAATGCCAGCTTGTCTCTTGGGAAGGCGGTTCAGATCCTCCGCCCAGGCAGGCTGGTTCAAGAACTCCGCCCGGCCCAGCTTGAGTCTTTCCAGGACGACGACATTCGTGTCGCTGATGAGGCCCAGGAAATTGTCGTACACTTTGACCCCCAATTGGCCCACGGTCTTGTACTGGCGAGCGAGAGACTTGTGAAGAAACGTGGCAGAGCATCCAGTGTCCACCACAAAGGTCCGCTTCCTGTTGTTGATCTCACTTCGAACCAACAGGCCGTTGTCGTCGTTGCGCTCGAGGGGAACAGGCTCATAGCCCAGCCGGACAAGATACTCAGAAAGACTGAGGACCTTTCCCTCCGGCGCCCCCAGCAAGACCGGGGCGGCCAAAAAAAACAACACGGCGAATGACAAACCACGGGAGGCTAAGCGCCAAGAGACGTGCATGTGCATAACAATCCGGATAAACCCAAACTTCCTGGGGCAAGGATTGCTAATTACACGTCACAGCGCAATAGGAAAAAGAGGGTCGGATGGCTCCAGACGGATGGGGGGATCCGAGACGCGCCACGGCTAGGCGATGCGCACGACTGGCTCGCGCGGCAAACAAAACGAGGCCGCCCAGGATAGGGTCGGCCTCGATGAAATCTTTCTCCTGCCAGCGGCGACGGCGTCAGCCGCCCGCTCGGCCCGAGATTCAGGAAATTTGCCCTTGCCTACTTCTTTTCGGCTTGGCGCTTGGCTTCCCACTCGCGTGTTTGGGGTTCGCCATTGCGCTCGAACGCGATCTTGCCTTTGATTGTTTCCGCCGCGACCTTGCCAGTGTACTTCCACACCATCTTGTTCCCGTTGAACTCGCGGGTCACAGTGAAGGAGATCTCCTCCCCTTTGAGCTTGGCTTCCGCAATTTCAGTCTTCGTGACCGCCCCATCGCGTCCAGGACTGGAAATTGTTCCGGTCAGTTTGTCGCCCACGAGCTTCAGGACCATCGTGTTGGTGCGGGCCGGCCCGCCGCTGCGACCCGGGGTGGACCAGGACCAGGTTCCAGTCGGATTTACCTTGCTGTCCTGCGCTTGGGCGGCGGCGCCCAGGGCCAGAATCGCGCAAAAACCGAACCTAATGAGGGATGATAAGACACGCTGCATAACGTATGACTTTATGTTGTTTAAGTTGTCGTCAACTCAGCCCATGCCGTCCGTACAGCAAGCGCTGGAACGAATGATCTCAGAGTCAGACGCCGGCGGATAAGCGGAGGTTACAACTATTTGGCAATCACGCTGACGCGATTTGCGCACTCGAAGCTCGGCCAGGTTTGGGAGTGCGCTCGCCGCTGCTGCGGTTTTCCTCCGAAGAAAAGCGCTTCCCGCAGACTCTCGACGGGAGTAGCCTCCAACTCCAATTGAAATGAGTGGCTCAAAGACACCGAAGGTGAATGCATCGCGCGTCCCTTGGGATTACGTGATCGTGACTGCGTCCAATGACGCGCAGGCTGCCGCCTACGAATCGGAGTTGCGGCTGCGACATAAACTCGGTTCTCTCCCCGGCGTGCGCCACGTCATGGTGGTGGCCGACCCGGAAGGCAAGCGGGTGGGGAGCGGTGGAAGCACCCTCTGCTGCTTGATCGACGTTGTGAACCGTGAATTCGCCTGCCGTGGCCCCATCCCGGACGGCGCGTTCTTCGAGGCGGTCGAGACAGTCCTGCGCAACCAGCGCATCCTGATCATCCACGCGGGTGGCGACTCGCGCCGGCTGCCGGCCTACGGCCCGTGTGGCAAAATCTTCATCCCGATCCCCGGCCATGGTAACCCGGCGTCAGGCTTCGCCCTCTTCGACCGGATTGCTCCCGCCTTCATGAGCCTTCCTCCAGGACGCGAGGGATGCGGCCAGGTTGTGATTGCAGCCGGCGACGCCCTGGTCCTTTTCGATCCATCGAATGTCTCGCTTGCTCTCCCTGGCCTTACCGCTCTGGCGTGTCCCGATACCCCCGGCCAGGCCAGCAAACATGGCGTCTTCTGCGCTGGCGCCGACGGAAGGGTGCGCCTCTATCTGCAGAAGCCCAGCCAGGACCAACAACGCAAGCTCGGAGCCGTCAACGGCGATGGACAGGCGCTCCTGGATATCGGGATCATGAGTTTTGATAGCACGCTGGCGATGGCCCTCCTCCACGCGTTCAAGGTCCAGCGGAGCAGCGACGGCGCTCTCGGCTGGCCGGCCGTGATGAAACGTGAGGTCGCCTCCCGGGGCGTCGATTTCTATCGTGAAATCTGCTGTGCCATGGGGGAGGAAGCCACCGCCGCCCACCACTGTCAGCAGGCACACCGAGCCGGCTCGACGTGGAGTCCCGAAGCGCTAAAGGAGATCCACGACGCCCTCGCCCCAGTTCCTTTCCATCTGCAAACGATCGCGCACGCGCGTTTCCTGCATTTCGGCACCACTCAGCAGTTGATCAGCAGCGGGATCGTGGTGCGCCAAAATGACTCTCCCGGTATTGCCAAGGACATCCCGCTGAGCCTGAACAACCATCTGGGTACCGACGTCCGGATCAGCGGCCTCAAGGGGTGGGTCGAGGGCTGTCGCATCAATGCGCCCCTCTCCCTGAGCCGTGACAACGTGGTGATCGGCCTGGAAGTGAACAAGTCCATGACCCTTCCCCAAGGAGCCTGCATCGATATGCTCCGTGGCCAGGGCCGGAGCGGCAGGCGGGTGTGGTTCGTGCGTTGCTACGGCATCAAGGACACCTTCAAAGACACCGTCGGCAAAGGGGGCACCTTCCTCGGAAAGCCGATACTCGAATGGCTCGCTGACATGGGGGCCAGGCCGGAAGACGTCTGGGACTCGAGTGTTCCCACCGACAAACGAAGCCTTTGGGACGCCCGTGTCTTTCCCGCCGAGTTCAGGTGCGACGGTTATCGGAAATGGCTCTGGCTTTTCCACCCCGCTTGGGCCACCGCCAAGCAGAAGCAGGCCTTTCTCGCCGCCGACCGCTACAGCGCGGCCGAAATCGCCGTCCTCGCGGATCAGAACGACTTCTTCGCCCGCCGCCGCCGGTTGCGCCAAGGACCGGCTGAGGACTCGACTCCGAATGCCTTTGGAGGGCAGTCCCAAGGTTCGGACTCCCGACTTTAGGCGGTACGGCGCAATAAATCCAGAGACCGTTGAGCAGGTCCAAGGCGCTCGGCAAGCCGGCAGCGCAGCCGGCTGAAGCCGGGACTCCGAACCTCAGAGTCGCGACGCTGACCGCGGTGCTGCGGCAAGTGGTTCTTGGGGCATGCGCCCACCTTGCTGGAGATCGTAGGGGCGGACATCCTGAGGCCTTCCGCACGCGCGTCATCGTTCCCTGATCGGTCGCAAACCGATAAGGCATCGGGCTCCGAAGAGGCGGGGCCAGCGGGACAGCGCTTGGTCCAGCCGCAGCAGGGCGGCCAGCCAACCGCACGGGTAGAAGGCTGGACGGCTGAATCCACCCGAGAGCAGGTAGCTGAACCCGGCGATCGCCTCCCGGTGGAAGACGTCCCAGCGTTGGGGCCAGCCGGGCGTTTCGTGACGGAAAAACAGTCGCGTGGCGTTCCCCTGGGCGGCATAGTAATCACGAGGACGCGGGCTGTACTCCGCCAGATTCAGAGTGGCCTCCATCCCCAAGGGCTCGGAATGCAGCGCTCCATACACAAGGTAGCTGGTCATGCTCACAAACGGTTCGAAGAGGATCACGCTCCCCTCGGGCTCGATCACGCGCCGGGCCTCTCTCAAGAACGCTCCGGGCGCGCGCAGGTGGTGAAACACATCGAACAGGATCAGGTGGGACACGCTGCCCTGCGCGAACGGCAACTCGTAAGCGTCACACACCACGTCGAGCCACGGGTTTGGAAAAAGATCCGTGGCGAGCGCGCCCGGCAGATGCGACTTGAGGTTGCCGATTCCCGAGCCAAGCTCGACGACACGTCCCGCCGGGTGCGCGGGAATCAGGGCGCGGATCCGCGCGTAGAAACCGGCGTAGATTTCGCGGAGCAGCGGCTTGGCCTCCCAGGCGCGCCGGTTGCGCTCGATCTCGAGCTGGTGTTGGCGCAGGGGCGCATTCATGAGCATCGTCGGCTCGCGATTAGGGAGCAGGGGGGCGCCGCTCCATGTGATGTTCCGGATGAGCCAGTGGTGTCCAGCCGAACTGGCGATAGAGGCCGTGCGCATCCTGGGTGGCCAGCCTCACGCTCCTCGGGGTGGGACCCACCGGATGCGCCAGGACGCACCGCATCAGCCACTTGGCCAGCCCCCGTCCGCGCCATTCCTCGATGATATACACGTCCGCAAGGTAACCGAAAGTGGCGTGATCGGTGATCAGGCGTGCCAGGCCGATCTGGTCGCCCTTGTGATAGACGCCGAAACAGAGCGCATGCCGGAGAGACCGTTCCACCGTCTCAAGCGCCACGCCTTTGGCCCAATAGGAGCGAGACAGAAAGGCGTGCACGGCACCGGCTTGCAGCTTTGCAGGGTCGGTGCTGATCAGGAATTCGTCCTGCTGCCACTCGTAGTGCATAGCTCGATTCGGCGGATGACGCGGCCCACCCACCCGCGGGAGCCGGTCCCATCCGCCGGCCAAGAGCGCTCCATCGAGCCCGCTTCTGGCCGGCCTGGAGCCGGGCGGCGGGTCAGGCGGCGACGACGGGAACGGCCCGTTTTGCGGCAATCGCCTCGAGAATCTTGCCGGCCAGCTCCGGTTTATCGGCCAAGGCGCGCTGAGCGGCCTCTTTTCCCTGGCCGATCAACTCGCCGTTGAACTGGAGCCAGGCTCCTTTTTTCTCGACCGCGCCCACGTCCAAGGCAACATCAAGGATGCTCCCCTCTTTGTTGATGCCATGGTTGAAGATGATGTCGAACTCGGCCTCGGCGAACGGCGGAGCCACCTTGTTCTTTACGATCTTGGTTTTGACATGGCTGCCTATTGCGGCGCCAGCGGCGTCTTTGATGGTATCCTTGCGGCGGATGTCGATGCGCACACTCGCGTAGAACTTGAGCGCTTTGCCGCCCGGGGTGGTCTCGGGATTACCGAACATGACCCCCACCTTCTCACGAATCTGGTTGGTGAACACGCAGGTAGTCTTCGCCTTGGCGAGGATGGCGGTGAGCTTGCGCAACGCCTGGCTCATCAGCCGGGCCTGCATGCCCATGGTGGCCATGCCCATCTCCCCTTCGAGCTCGGCCTTCGGGACCAGCGCGGCTACCGAGTCGATCACAATAACGTCCAGCGCGTTCGAGCGCACCAGGGTCTCGCAGATGCTCAGGGCCTCCTCGCCGCTGTCCGGCTGGGCTACGAGCAAGTCGTTGAGGTTCACACCCAGGCGTTTGGCGTAGCCGGGGTCCAAGGCATGCTCGGCGTCAATGAACGCCGCCAGGCCGCCTGCCTTCTGCGCGTTGGCGATCAAATGCAGCATCAGCGTGGTCTTGCCGGAGGACTCCGGCCCGTAGATCTCCACCACGCGTCCCCGCGGGATGCCGCCCACACCCAGGGCGATGTCCAGGGCGAGCGCACCGGTGGGGATCACGTCGATCTTGACGAGAGCGCGGGCGTCGCCCAAGCGCATGATGCTCCCATCCCCGTAGGTCTTGGTGATGTCCGAAATGGCGGCGTCCAGGTCACGCTGGCGCGCGAGGGAGAGCTTCGAGATCTCGGGCGCCGCGGCGGCGAGCTTGTCACCGGCGGTGGGTTTCTCTGTGACAGCGGCTTTGTCCGCTGCGGCGGTCTTGTCGGTCGTTTTTGGCGGCATAGGTGTTTCCCTGCGAATTTTCGCATCTAGATAAACAATGCGCGCCTCCAAGTCAATCGCGCTTGAGAAATGAGATTTGAGGACTTGAGGAAGCGGGCTCGGGCGGACGCACTCGCCCGCGCAGCCCGACCGGCGCCCCGGCGCTCGGATATCGACGATAGCGCGTGGTGTATCATCGGCTCGCGCCTCAACATGGCCATCGGACCTTAGAGTTTCTCCACGAGTTCCCCTACTGCTTACACAGTTGTTACCGTTTCTTGATCGAAAGCCAGCCCGGTCGCTACGTGATGCGCGACCACCCCCAGGGGATCCCCATGCTGTTTTCGATCAAGGCGAGGCGCTGACCGGGGCTGCTGCCGCTCGGTCGGATGGCGTTTCCTCTGCGATTATTGGAACGGATTGAAGGCGCGTTGTCCGAGGATCAGAGCGAGGCGCATAGAGGGCGGGCGAGAGGGCGAGACAGGGTGGGGGCGTGCGGCAGGCTTGGGGTGGCCGACGGCGCGCTGG
>ORJL011603865.1_pt1 | contig 55354 bp, 57 predicted proteins | sample 1779941 | NCBI WGS metagenome assembly ORJL01 (sample SAMEA104232317, study PRJEB22302) | groundwater metagenome | biome: forest; feature: aquifer; material: groundwater | place: USA | collected 2011-08-07 | depth 5.8 m | reverse complement strand
TCGCAGCACTTCCGTCATCGAAAATGCCGAAGGAAGATGGCCGCGCTTGCCTTTCTCCATGACACGAATCATTTGTTCGCGCAGTTGTCTTGATCGTTGATCTAATTTCATTGAACGGATTCACCAATTATTATTTTTCCCAAATGGAGCAAAGATTTCTCCTTTATTTATCTTGTGTAAAAGGGATTCTGCTTTTTGCAGTTGCTGTTGTAATATTTCTTTGTCTACGGCTTTTCCCGCAGCAAATGATCGACGCTGTTGATCCTCGGAGATAAATTCATTAAGGAGAATAAGACACCAGATCAATCCATAGAAAGGCAATGCTTGCTTCAATCGTATAACAAGATCAGGCTGATCCTCAAAAATAGTCAAAGCTCCAGCAAGAAATTCTTCTTTAATCGACAAAGAGAGGTTCATTCCCGGGTGTAAGAGCACGTCTGAAATCATTTTTGCTGGATCGTCCCAACCAAAGTATTCAAAGTCAAGAAAGAAAATCTTCCCCTCCGTTGTTCGCAAGGCGTTATGGAAACCAAAATCAGAGGGACTTAATATTCTCTGAGAGACAGAAATATCTAATTTACTATTCTCATTCAAGCTCTGATGTAAGCGACGATATAAGGGAAGAAACTGCTCATTTAAATAGTGATGAAGTCCGATGTTTGAGGAGGTTGAGCGTAAGCGTTGCAGCCGTCGTTCGATAATTGCTAGCGCTGACGAAAGAGAAAAACACGCATCAGATGCAGGAGGTAAGTCTTTTGCTTTTTCGTTTTTACTCAAAAAATAGAGGTTCTCGATGAATAAGAGCATTTGCTTAATATCTCCAGAGGAAGGTGACAAAACTTTCTCCCCTAAAAGAAAACTGTAAATGGCACAATGATGTTCATCATTTCGCTTCAACGGTTGAGGAATATTTCTCACTTGCTGATTCCATAAAAAAGACAATCCTAAATATTCAACTTCCAGTCTCTTCCGCGTATCTTGAAAGTAGAATTTGATAGCATAGGTGAAACCGTCTTCCGCCAGGGCACGATAGACTTGGCTATTTCTTCCACCACCAATTGTTTCCCATTCCTTGATCTTCTGATGAAGAAGACGAGAGGCATTATCTCGAAGGGGATTATTATCGACGATGATAGGGAATGTTATTTCAGTCATGATTCATCTTAATCAAGCAACGAACAACATCACCAGTTCGAACTTGTTGAATTGCCTCATTGATTTTTTCGAGTGGATAAACGTGTGAAATAAGATGATCGACTTTGAGAATTCCCTGTTGCTGTAAGCGAATAAGTCGAGGGATATCATACTGAGGTTTGGCACTACCACCGTGCGATCCCGTGATTCTTTTCTCAAAATGAAGAGGAAGTGTATCAAGACTCATCTTCTCTCCTTGTTTCGGCACACCAACGAAGATCGTTCGTCCTTCTTTACTCGTAAGATCATAAGCTAACTCACGGATGACTTTTAGTCCAGTTGTATCAACAACAGCATCCGCTCCAGTAGAGAGTATGGAACGAATTCTCTCCCCTACATTTTCCCGTAGCGAATTAAAAACATGCGTTGCGCCACACCTCTTTGCTTGTTCTAATTTAAAATCATTAATATCAATGGCGACGATGGGGTAGGCAGAAGCGAGAGCAGCTGCTTGGACAACGACCATCCCTACACCACCAGAGCCAAAGACGACGAGTGATTCTCCGGCTTTTAATTGAGCATCATTGTGGACAACTCCAAATGCCGTTGTTAGAGCACAACCATAGAGGGGAACAAGTTTTAGATCAATATCATGAGGAATTGCGGTGACGCGATTCTCAGAGACAATTGCATACTCGTTAAAAGTAGTGATCTGACCGGCATTCACTTTCTGCCCATTCAATAGGTAGTTCGGGGTTGGTGCAGAAATCCCTTTTCCTTCACGCCAATGAAGAGCGACATGGTCTCCTTGTTTTACAACAGTGACACCTTCACCACATTTTTCTACGATGCCACTTCCTTCATGACCGAGTAGATGAGGAAGATATTTATCGGGTCCTTTTGCCCCATCAATCTCACCAAGCTGACTACCACAAATTCCACTGTAGAAGATTTTAACAAGAACCTGACCATACTTTAATTCAGAAGGCAATTCAATGTTAGTGACAACGAGAGGATAATGTTGTGCTGTAAGAATTGCTGCTTTCATTAATTGGGGTGAAGTTGACGAGTTCATAGTTTCCTCTTATTCAAAATAAATAAATTCATAATCGCCACTATATTCAAATTGAGTAAAAAGCCAGAGCCATTCTTCGGTTGAAAAAAAAGATTGGCAGGTTAACGCCCAGCACTGTAAATTGAATAGTTCTTGATGGTTACGAAAGCTCTCAACAACAATAAATTTGTTCTTTCCAACACGTTCAATTTCCGTTAGTGCGGTATTAAGATGATTTATTTTTAAATTATGAAGTGTAGTAAGAGAAAGAACCAAATCAAACTCTTTATCTTCAAATGGATATTTTTGAGCAGCATCGTGAACAAACAAAGATGCACGAATTTCCTCTTTGGCATTGGTAATTGCATACGATGAAATATCAAAGCCAACAATTGTTGCAAGAGGGAGTAATCTCTTTAATTCATGTAATAAAAAAGCTTTACCACAACCAACGTCAAGAATCTTGGCTGTAGGAGATAGGTTGTATTGATCTATGAGTCGCTGCGCAATTGGTTGCCATCGCCCGTCATATTTATATCCACCATAGCCAAATTTTCGATCACCATCCCAATAGTCTTGATTATATTTACTGGCCACAACCATAGCATTGACTTTATCATTAGTCATCCTTGCCAGATAATCCCGACCCGTTCGTTTGTGAAGAGGAGTAAAAACCTCGATTAATGATCCCATCTAGATTTTACCCAAAAATGAGTTTATAAAGTTAATCTAACAATAATCTAAAAACATTCTTTCAGAACATTTAAGAACAAGAGGAAAGTATTTTTATGTTATGCCAAGTTCTCCAACCATTGGTATTGACTTTGATAACACTATTGTCAGCTACGATGAAGTCTGTTATCAACTCGCATTAGAACAAGGTTTGATTCCAAAAGAACTAGCACATACAAAGAATGCAGTGCGAGATTATCTTAGGCAACAAGGAAAAGAACAGCGCTGGACGGAGTTTCAGGGTCATCTCTACGGTCCAGGAATTATTAAAGCGTTGCCGTTTCCCGGAGTGTTGGAATTTATTAACGATTGTAAACGGAGAAATATTAAAGTGTATATCATTAGCCACAAAACAAAATATCCGTTTCTTGGACCAAAATACGATTTGCATGAACACGCTGGTCACTGGCTAGAAAAACATGGTCTCCGTTCAAATGAAGATCATGAACAAACAATCTTTCTAGAACTGACACAAGAAGAGAAAATTAAGCGTATCAAAAGCGAGGGTTGTACCCATTTTATCGATGATCTCCCCGAGATCTTTAAGCATCAACTGTTTCCAGAAAACGTTGAGAAAATATTATTTAATCCGCAAACAAAAATGAAGAACTTTCCTCACCAGATTACAGTCTCCCATCACTGGGATGAGATTAAAAATTATTTTTTCCCATCTTAATTATAAGACCAATGAATCGTTCCCCCGATCGCACAACAATGGGAGGTTCATTAATCTTTTCGCAAAAATCTCGAAAGGCAAGATTATCACCAATATCATCGGAGATAAAAAGACCACCAGAACGCAAAATATTCCAGAGTAGGGGATACGCCCACATTCTTCCATCATAAGACTTATCACTGTCGTAGTGACAGAGATCAATATTCCTAGCTAAACTGATGGCCTTAGGTAATCCTGTTCGGTCTGTTTCGCGAAAGATTGTCCAGTGATCATACAAGTCAGAGGGAACAACACAACCAACAAACTGTTCATTACCTGCTCCGGGATAGGGTTTGTCAGTACTGATTAAACGACTGTTGTTTCTTTGCTTTAAAGATAACAAGAAAGCAAGCGAGGACCAGCCATAAGCAACGCCTGTTTCAATAACAGTTTGCGCTTTAATGGATTCTGTAAGATGAAAAAGTAATGCCAAATCAGAACCACCACCCATTTTTACGGGACATTGTTTCTCTCTCTCATGTGCTTGGCGTAATTGTTCTTTCCATTGTTCCTCGAACGGCTGCGACTGTTCAGCGATTCCCATCATTTCAAATGCTTCCGACACAGAAACTACATTTACACTGCACCACTCTCTTGCTTTTGCCGCTTCATCCTGAACACGAGGTCTCCATAATCTTTTAATCTCAATAGTACTCACCCGTAAGAATTCACGATAATAGCGAGGATGGCGGATATACCACCAAAGCGCTCTACTTTTTTGGGATAATGGGGCCATAAATCTTGAATGAAGGGAGGAGGTTTATAATTTTTATCATTCACAACTTATTTAAATCAAATAAAAACAAGTTCAAAAATGAAAAGCCAGAAAAAGAAAACGCACTTTCAAAGAGAAACTTGCCGCCTTTGTGATAGCAAAGCATTAGAGCTTGTTGTTCCTATTCCGCCCACACCTATCGCTGACGCCTACGTTACTGCAGAACAAAAACATCAGCCACAAGAGGTATACCCCCTTGATCTTTATCAATGTAATGATTGTGGCCACATTCAGCTTCGTGATGTTGTTGATCCGGATATCCTCTTCTCCCACTATTCCTACTTTAGTGGTCGCTCACCAGGACTAGTTAAACACTTTAAAGAATACGCTGATGGTGTTATAAGCAAAAATAAACTACAACGGAATTCTTTCATTGTTGATATTGGAAGTAATGACGGTGCATTTCTACGTTTTTTTAGAGAGAAAGGCATGAAGACACTGGGAGTTGATCCAGCCAAAAATATTGCAAAGATCGCCAATGAAACTGGAATTGATACCATTCCTATGATGTTTAGTGCAAATCTTGCTAGAGAAATAAAGGGAAAATATGGACTTGCAACTGTAATTACGGCTAATAATGTGTTTGCCCATGCTGATGATTTAGGGGAAATGGCAAACAGCATCAAAACCCTTCTTGATCCAAATGGAATATTTGTCTTTGAAGTATCTTATTTCCCCGACGTCATGGAAAAAATGCTTTTAGGAACTATTTTCCACGAGCACGTGTGCTATCATACCATTAAACCACTGCGTTCTTTTCTCCAACGCCGCGGCCTAGAATTAATTGATGTTGAGAAAGTTTCCATCCAAGGTGGTTCAATCATCTGCACAGTACAACATCAACAGGGAAAACGAAACATTTCTCCAAGCATCAATATACTAATCAAAGAGGAAGAACAACAGGGGATCTATGATCAGACGGCAACACGACGATTCTCACAACGACTCCAGGAATTAAGAAAGAAGAGTGACGACCTGATTAAACAATTATATCTACCCGGAAAAACGTTTGCGGCGTATGGCGCATCGCGAGGTGGTACGTTATTGACATACTACCTGGGATTAGGAAATATTATAAAATTCATTGTTGATGATAGCCCGGAGAAACAAAATCTCTACAGCCCAGGACATCATCTCCCCGTTTTACCAACAAAGAAGATTTATGAAGAAAAGCCAGACTATATTTTTATCCTAGCTTGGGTCCATTCTAAACCAATTATCGCCAGTAATCAAGAATATCTTAAAAGTGGAGGAAAATTTATTACTTTTTTTCCGGAGCTAGCGATTATTGATCAAAACTCCGTTAAAGAGTAAAAATCTCTAGACCACAACATTTAAATAACGTGGATTTACATCTAAAGCATTAATTCAAAAAAGGTGGACATTATGTCACAAGAGAAATTTTTATTTATTATTGCTAATACTGCATGGTTTGGAAAGAGATACTGGCAAGGATCCCCCGGTACTCTAGCGTTATTAACGGCAATCCTAAAAAGAGAGGGCTATGATGTTGGTCTTATTGACGCCAATCTGGAAGATCTAAATGAGCAGCAGCTTGAAACACGGATAAGGGAATCAAATCCGGATTATGTTCTCGTTAGCGGGATGACATTAGAATACAAAGAGAGTGTCCACAAGACTTTTGAAATTACTAAGAAAGTTAACCAGAAGACCGTCACCATTTTAGGAGGTATTTATCCTACACTTTCTATCCACATTGCCACGCTTGACCCATATGTAGATTTTATTATTAGAAGTGAAGGAGAAGAAAGATTACCAGAGTTACTCCGGGAAATTCACGGGAAAAAAGAGTTTGAAAAAGTTGATGGTCTTGCCTATCGTAAAAGTGGCGAAACAACGTTTACAGTCAATCAAGTGGTCAAGAGAATAAAAAATCTCGATCAGTTTCCTCTGCCTGATTATTCTCTCTTTGATGTGAGCAAGTATTTTAACGTTAATCAGAAGTATACACAGAATTTCTATTTCAAACGCCTTCCGGTCGGCCAGATCATGACTTCGCGCGGTTGTTACTATCACTGCACTTTTTGCAGCAGCGCCCGAATTTATGGAAATGACGTTGTTTTTCGTTCCCCACAACATGTACTTGCTGAAATTGATATGCTCGTGAAAAATTACGGGATCAAAGAATTGAATATTGTCGATGACAATATCTTAATTGATAGAAAAAAGTTTTTAGAACTCCTCCAGGGTCTTATTGATCGAAAGTATGATTTACAATGGAAAAATAATAACATGGCCGTTTGGTTAATGGATGAAGAAATCCTGACAAAAATGAAAGAGAGCGGGTGTTATCAAATTACTCTTTCCATTGAATCAGGCTCACCTCACACTTTGAAGATAATGAAAAAACCAGTGATCTTAGAGAAAACATATCCAATTTTTAAAAAGATAAAAGAATTGGGTATTGATCTCATCTGTCGATTTATCATTGGGTATCCCGGCGAAACGTGGGATGATATCCGTCAAACGTTCCGCTACGCCGAAGATATTGATGTTGATTATGTTCTCTTTTCGATAGCGACACCATTTGAAAGAACAGAGATGTACGAAGTTGCAAAGAGAGAGGGATTTCTCCCGACTGATTTCAATTTTGAAAATCCAAAGTATTATGGATTTGGTAAGGGTCTAATCACAACCGCAGAATTTACCCCTTCAGAACTCGAGATTATGCGTGCATTTGAATGGGATCGAATTAATTTCAAGACAGAAGGAAAGAAAAAGAAAGTTGCCGAACTATGCGGAATCACACTTGAAGAGCTAGATGTTTGGCGAAAGGGGACGAGGCGCAACTTTGGGGTAGATGTTGAAGCGGCAAATTTACGCTCAGATGTTAATGAGAAAAAGAATAAAGATAGTAACGTAAAGATAGTGTAAAGACAGAGGCCGTAAGTTAAACCATTTTTTCAGATTAAATTTTGATTCACTTTCGAATTAGCAAAAGAACGATAGAAGAATAAGTCTTTGAGAGAGGTTATCTCTCGTCATATCTCCACTTGATACTACAACCCATACTGGGCTGTTCTTTCAGCGAGATCTTCCCGGTCTTGAGATACTCATCAATCGCATCATACATCTCATGTTTTCCTGCTTCTTCTTTAAGATGAGTATCATCAATGCGCGAATGGAAGATTAATCTAAGGTCTTTATCAAAAAAGAAAGGATCAGGAGTACAAACCGCTCCGTACGTTTTAACAATTGCCTGACCATCATCATGAAGATAATGAAAGTCGATTCCCCACTTATGGAAACATTCCTGCATCTTTTCAAAAGAGTCATCGGGATAATTTAATGATTCATTTGCATTGATGCCAATAACGGTTATTCCTTTCGATTTAAACTCACGAGCAATTCTTCCGATTTCCGGAATTTTGGGCCTGACCGCAGGACAATGATTGCACATGAAGATGATTAAGGTACCATTCTCTCCTTTTAACTCCTCAAGATTATGGTAGACTTCATCAACACCCCATAATACAAAATAAGGGGCAACAGCACCTTGTTTCAACGCGGTGTATTCTGAATTAAGATATCCCATCAAGAATAGACTTAAACAATAGTTTATTAAGTTTATGATTTCTGATTCATAACATCTAATGAAATCTGCAACGCCTGTAGGCCGATCTCTCCCGTCACCAACGGTGTCTGCCTCGTCCGGACACAGCGAACAAAGTCTTCTAATTCTAAGAATAGTGGTTCAATAGATTCAACCCCCACTTGGGTCTTATTGGGAATACCAAACTTGATGACATAATCACCATATTCATCAACCATCTCTTTAGTATAATTACTTTCATAGACAACCAATTCTTGAGTGATGTAATTGAGTTCAGCATAGCCCTTACTGCCAGTTACGCTTAAATTTCTAATTTTGATGGGAGTAATCCAATTAACTTGAATAAAGCCTGATCGCTTGCCATATTTTAAGAAAATCTCTGCGTAATCTTCTCTTTTTTCTATCATCGCTTTACCAATATTCCCCAAAACCGTTTCGGGCAGTGATTCATAGAGATAGTTTATGATGTCAATATCATGGACGGCTAGGTCAATGATGACATTAGCATCTCTCACTTGGACTGGAACCGCACCAACTCTCCTCGCAATGATGGAAGTTACTTCTCCTAATTTTCCATCTTGAATCACTTCTTTCAATTTCTTTACAGCAGGATTAAAGCGTTCAATGTGGCCAATCTGCAGTAAGACATTTTTCCCTTTTGCTTTGGCAATAATCTCTTCCGCGTCTTTGATAGTACTAGCAATCGGCTTTTCGATTAAGACATCAAGATTTTGGGTTATACAAACAAGAGCAACTTCTTTATGAAAGCTTGTGGGAACAGCAATACTAACTGCCTGGAGCTGTTCATGTTGGAGCATTTCTTTATAATCGTAATACGCTTTGCAATTAAATTTCTTTGCAGTGGCATCTGCTAGTTCTCTGTTTAAGTCGCAAACGGCAACTAATTCTACGTTGTCAAGCAAAGCATAGTTGCGAGCATGATGTTTACCCATGTTACCTAATCCAATAACTGCAATTCTTGTCTTCATCGGAGTTCCTCAAAAGCGCCAATTATTGTTTGAATCTCGTCATGGGTCAACCCCGGGTGAACTGGAAGAGAGAAGACTTCGCGAGCGATGCGTTCTGCAACTGGAAAATGATAGTGGTTGTGGTCATGATACGCCTCTTGCTGATGAATGGGAATAGGATAGAAGACGGAACTGCCAATGCCGCGTGAAGCTAAATGTTCAAGCAATTTTTCTCGTGTTAATGGAAATTCAGAGGTAACGCGAATAGTATACTGATGAAAAACGTGACCACTGGTATTAGGGGGAGTTACTAAACCGTTGATGGAGGAAAGTCTTTTTGTAAGCTGCCTTGCATTTTCTTTTCTTTTTTCTGTAAAATCTTTTAATTTTTTTAATTGTTCAATGCCAATAGCGGCGGCAAGATCAGTCATACGATAGTTATAACCTAACATGGAATGGACATAGCGACGTTCTGAGCCATGGGAGATTATTTTTCTAATTTTGCTGGCAAGAGAGTCATCGTTAGTAGTGATCATGCCACCTTCTCCTGTCGTCATGTTTTTTGTTCCATAAAATGAGAAACAGCCAACACCGAATGATCCAGCTTTTTGTCCGCGAATATCTGCGCCATGCGCTTGACAGGCATCTTCGATGATTGCGAGATTATGTTTTTGGGCGATAGTTGTGATCTGGTCCATTGCCGCAGGGAGACCAAAGAGATGAACGGGCATGATCGCTTTTGTTTTTGGAGTTATTGCTGCTTCTATCTTTGATGAATCGAGATTAAAGGTAGTTTCATCAATATCAATGAAGACGGGTGTTGCCCCGGCCATCTTGATGGCATTGGCAGTGGCAATAAAAGTGAAGGGAGTAGTAATCACTTCGTCTTCTTTACCGATGCCCATACCAACGATGGCGGCATGTAGTGCGGTTGTACCATTAGAAGTAGCAATAGCGTGTTTTACGCCAATGAATTCGGCGAAGTTTTTTTCAAAAGTGGCTACCCTTTCACCTTGGGCAAGCATTCCTGAAGAAAGAACTTCCATCACGGCTCTCTTTTCTTCTTCACCAAGGAGAGGTTTGGCAATGGGAATTACAGGCGAAGACATAAGGAAAATAGGTTAAAATTTGTTTATAAAGTTTAAGGAACTAAGGTTTATTTTTAAGAGGGGCGATTTGATATTGATCTAGAGGTTCATAAACTATTTAAATTAAAATTAGAGATGCAAACTAATGAGTTATGATCCCAAGAAATTTGAACAGAAGAAGATATTTAATTTTATAGTTTACATTTTAGATTATATCTACAAAGAAATCACAGCCACAACAAAAGATATCGCCACGGAAATTCATCTTCACTTCTTTAAAAAAAATAAGAATCCAAGAAAGAAGATTCTGGCCTATTGGGATTTTAATCAAAGGTTATCAAAAATGGGCGATTTTATCGTTTTCTTGGAGTACTTAAAGATATTACGATATGAGACTCATCTTAACCAGGACTATCAAAGAAATATTGATATCTGCTTTATTGATGATAATACTCACTATAATGCGAAAGATGCGAGGTTTCGAAAGAGCTATCATTTTAAAAAAAACATTAATTATCTCTCAGCCATTAATGAGAATATTGATTCTGTACTCTTTTTCTGTTCGAATAGGGAATTTGAACAGTTCTATCTCCAGAATAAAAAAAGATATATTCGCTGGCCACCAACCGTATCCGGTACGTTGATCGCAGACTGCCGCGCAATTGAAACATTTCACACCGAACATGGATTTATTCCAATATTAGACGTTCCGGCGGAGATAAAAACAGAGATCTATCAGTTCTACGAAAAGTATGTATACCCCTCTTTGCCGATAGTTATCAATATTAGAAACAATAAAGAACATGACGCTAAAAGAAATTCCGGGACGACAGAAATAGAGAGATTTATTAGTCATTACGAGAACAATAAAAATTATAAGTTCATTGTGATATGTGACAAATCAGAAATACCGGCAGAGTTGAGAAAACACCATAACATCTTATTCTCCAAAGACTACTTCCCGGAAATAGAATATGATCTGGCGTTAATTAAAACTTCTTATCTAAGCATTTTCCCAAGTTCAGGAATGGCGTGTCTTGCTTGGTTTGGTAATGTTCCGTTTATCCAGCACGGCCCCCATGGGAAAGATAAATTCACTAGACCACAAGAGGGAGGATATACTTTCTTCAATAAATATCAAAGACATTTTGATAACTCGGTCAGTGCAGAATGGTTGATTTCTACTTTTGAAAAGTTAGTACAAGATCTAGAGAAAGATAAAGTGAATAATAATGAGAGGAATAGATTACGCTGAGAAAAAATAAAAAAAGAATAAAAGGTTCAGTTCCTATTCTCATTCAGAAAATAATCATCAATCGCTTTCCCAGACCAATAATGAGTTCGAAGATTGTATTGTTGATATTGTGCTCCGGGAAGCGCTTTGGTGAGTGCATCGACTAATTCGGAGGGGACTTGCTCTGTGCCATATAATTCTAGGCAACAGGTACTATATTCAATGACAAAAGAAGAACTATCTTCATCTCCGCCATAGCAAAGATTAATCTTATTTAATGAGTAATTATGATTGTTGGCGATCGGAACAATTCTAACCCCATTAATTTGATTAAATAGAATAGAACATTTTTCGAAAAAAGATATTTCTGAGTTTACTGACATTTTCCGCACTTCTCACCGGCAGCTTTTCTTTCTTCCAACTTCTGCCCACAACGACAAACATAGCCCCCCAATCTTGCAGGGTTACCATAGACTAAGCCAAAATCAGGAACATCTTTGGTCACAACTGAACCTGCTCCGACTAACGCGAATTGGCCAATGGTTACGTTTGGAAGAACAACTGTGCGCGCGCCGAGAGAAGCTCCTTTCTGAATAACAATCTTGCCTTCAACCCAATCGCTATCACTTTTTAGTTTTCCATCACGATCAATTGCCCGTGGATTTTTGTCGTTGGTTAAGACACAATGCGGCCCGATAAACACCCCCTCTTCCAATGTAACACCATGATAGATGGAACAATTATTTTGGATCTTGCAATTTTTGCCGATGATGACGTTTTTATCAACGTAGACGTTTTTACCGAAGATGGAATTATCTCCGACAATTGCTCCCTCGCGGATCTGAGCATGATGCCAGACTTTAACATTGCTTCCGAGTTTGGCTTGAAGAGAAACTTCGGCAGTGGAGTGAACTTGAATTTCTTTTAGTTCTTGGAGGATATTTCTACTTGCCCCAACATAAAACTGATGTTTTTTTCTGATTATGGAGATTAAACCAGCTTTATTGAAGACAGAGCTATACGTTGACAGAATCTTCTCCGTAGTTGTCCCAGCAAGAATGTTCTTCCCATCATCTACTGGCTGCATCCATTCTGTTTCGTTTCGTGGAATCAAACAAGGCTTATTAAAAACAACCGCCTCTTCTTGAACACCACCAGAATCAGTGATACAAAATTTACAAGAAGAGATTAATGCCAAAAAATGAAGGTAGGATTGCGGTTCTATTAATGTTATGTTCTGAGCAAGCATAATTTTTTTTTCTTCGAGAACTTTCTTGGTACGTGGATGAATGGGAAAAACTAGTTTTTCAGTTTCAGAGATTTTATTTAAAGCATCGACAATCTGAGTAATGTTTGGTTCCTGCGTATTCTCGGCACGGTGGATCGTAACCAAAACAAAACTATTCTCTTCTAAGTTTAATCTTTGGGTTATAACTTGGTTGGAAAATAGAATATTTCTTTGGGCAGCATCGTAGGCAGTACTACCACAATTCTTGATTTTACCGGAAAGTTTACCACATAATTTTTCTTCATTTTCTAAATTAGTAAGAGCATATGCATCAGGAACAATCAAATGATCAGATAATTGGTCAACCTCGATCCGATTAATTTCTTCAGGCATTTCTTTGTTAAAAGAGCGACAACCAGCTTCAATGTGCATTAACTTTATTCCGCATTTTTTTGCAGCCCTTGCACCACCCAGAGTGGAATTAGTATCTCCCTGAACAATTACCAGATCTGGTCTTTCCTCTTTAAGAATAGTCTCAATTTTGTCCTGCATTGCCCGAAGCTGTTCTTCTCTTGGAAGAGAACCAATATTCAGTGCATATGATGGTTCTGGCAAGTTTAATTCCTCAAAGAAGATTTTATCCATATTAAAATCATAATGTTGCCCGGTATGGATTATTTTATGGTTGAAGAAAGAATCTTTTTCGAGAAGATCAATGACAGGAGAGAGCTTGATTATTTCCGGTCTTGTTCCTAAAACAGTAATAACTTTCACAGGAAAACAACCATAAAGAGGCTTTTTATAGTTTATGTTCTTCTAATCCCTCAATCAACGGTTCTAATTCTTGATACGAACTGAAGTAGCCATCCGCCCCAGGAAGATTAGAACGATGAAGAACAGCTTTCATTCCTGCTCCTCGCGCTGCCCGAAGATCAACATAAGTATCGCCAACATATACGGTGTGATCATTGGTTATCTTTAGTTGATCCAATGCTTTCAATAATGGTTCAGGTGATGGTTTGGGGTAAGTAACGTCATCGGCGCCAACAACAACGGAAAAATAATCACGTAATCCTGAAACGGTAAAGTAAACTTCAATACTCTTCTTTAGCCGATTAGAAGCTAAACCTAGTTTATACTTTTGAGATAGAGAAACGACTGCTTCAGGAGAATGGGGGAAGATATGTAATAATTCAATGGGGTATGCTACGCCGCGTGCAAATTCTTGCAACGCAGTGATTTCTTCAGCAGGCATTCCAGAAGCGAGAGTAGTAATAGTGTCTTGTTTTGTTAGGTGTAATAATGAAACGATGGTATTACGAGAGGGAATAGGATAGCCAGCTTTCTCAAAAATACGCTGATATGATGCCACGTTTGCCTCTTCGGAATCAAGAAGTGTTCCATCAATATCAAAGATAATTGCTTCAATCATCACTCTTATTTTAGAAAGGAGCCTTATAAAGATGATGAATTGCTATTCGAAAACAGAAATCATTTTTTTGCTGAACGAAAAGGACGAGCAACGGCGCGAGGTAATAAACTAAAAATATATTTGGCATGACTTCCCATTACTTTCAACAATCTCATTTTTGAAACACCAAACTCTCGAACTCTTAGAGTAGTAGGGTATTCTTTGACAACATAACCTTTGTCCAAAGCGTTGATGAGCATCTCAGCTGTTGCTAAAAAGTTAGGAGATGAGAACGCAACACTATCAACAACTTTCCGCTTCTGGGCCCGCACCAACGCTGTAAACGTATGAATCTTTGATCTCGTTAAAAGTCGGTAGAGAAAAGAGATACTTTTACTTAAGAACAAGCGATACTTGGGAACATTCTCCACTTTTCCAAGAGGGTGGTATGGAGAAGCGGTGACAATATCAGTATGGTCATCAAGAAGATCAAGCATTGGTATGATTTCCCGAGGATCATAACTACAATCACTATCGATTGTCACAATAACATCTCCGGTAGCATGAGCAAAGCCAGTCCGTAGAGCAGCACCTAAATTTTTATTGGTTTCATGATGAATTATCTTGGTGTTTGGTTTTTCAGCAAAATACCGTTGAAGAAGAGAATAAGTTTGATCCTTACTTCCATCATCAACAAAGACTAATTCGATTTCCCATTTAGAAGCTAAATCTTGAAGGACGGGGGTTATTTTTTGAGATAGATTAGGAATACCTTCTTCTTCATTATAGCAGGGTATGAGTAGTGATAACTTCATGGTGAAATAAAACGAGTCCTATTCTTTATAAATATTTCATATCTGAAGTACAATTATGCCAATGAAAATGAATAGAATGCCAATTATTTTAGAGGTGTTAAATCTTTCTTTAAGGATAAACTTAGCCAAGAGAACGGTCCAAATATAACTCACAGAAGCAGTAAGATAGATAAACGTAAGAGTGGCTTGCTTGAGAGCGTAGAGATAAAAGACAAACGAAACTGCGGCGAGAAGTACGGCCAGCACTAGTTTCTTGTTTTTAATGCTAATTGATCCAGCCGCCCCCTTCTTGAAATAGAGAGTGCTAAACGCACCAAAGACGGAAGAAATTAAGATCAGAACTATCGCAATTTGGCTACTCATTGTTTACCACCACTTCGACCAATTAAAATAACACCAAGAGTAATAGAGATCATTCCTACCCACTTCTGGAGAACAATCACTTCCTGCAGAAAGAAGACTGACAAGATAGTTACGACAACATATCCCGATGCCATTACCGGATAGATCACCGATAAATCACCTAAACGAAATGCTTTGACAAAGAAAAAAGCACCAATGATGTAAAGTGCTACTCCAATCAACAGAGGATAATTAGAGAATTGCTGCCATAGTTGAGAGGGAGCGAGCGAAAATGTTGTGCTGGCCTTCTTCAGGAGAATTTGCGCGGCAGAGACAATTAGTGTACAAAATAGGGCGAGAAGAATTCCTTTCGTTTGATTTTGTAATGGCTTCATTATGGCTCCTGATTATTTGATTGCTATTGACGGACTATTCTTTTTCTTTATAAAGGTAGTAGTTGTTTGATGAAAATGAAGTAATTTTTTCTTGGTAAAGAAAGGATTATTCGGAACAAAGATCAGTTTTTCCGAAATTGGAGAACCGCCCCAGGGAGGGAGAAAGAGAAAGTTTTTTGTTAAAGCTCGATCACGTGCTCGTGGAGCGGGGAAAATAAATGAAAGATAATTGTAACTGGATTCAGCAAGGGGAGAAATAGTTTGCATTTGTGCGCCAGCTCTGCTTAAGAAAAGATAATTCTTCTTGCGTCTCTGGATTAATCCAGGTAAAGAATGGAGTTGTCTCCACGCTAAAAATGATTCCAGTTCCGAACAAGTGAAGTGCGAGGACAAACTCTGAGTTAATTGTAGATTTTTCTGTCGATGAACAAAGTCAATGATTAGTTTAGAAAGAAAAAAAGCTCTCGTCTCATAAAGTGAAGCGATCAGTCGTTTGGCATAGTCAAAGAGTAGAGGAGATTGCTTGAGAGTTTTTTTAATCTGAACAATTTTTTCTATGGAGTTATTGGTCAGCAGCGCACCACCACCAATATTAACCATTTGTTTGGTGAAACTATAAACCGCATAGTCTCCAAATGTCCCAGCCAATTGGTGATTATATCTTGCACCAAGTGCATGAGCGATGTCTTCAATAAGAATAATTCCTCTTTGTTTACAAAGCTGTTGAATTTCATCGATGCCCGTGGGGTTACCGTAAGTATGAACAAAGATAACTGCTTTTGTTTGAGGGGTTATTTTCTGTTTAACTATTTCAGCATCGAGATTGAGAGTATCCAAATTAACTTCCACAGAAACTACTTTTCCCCCCGCTTTTTCTATTGCTAACGGTAAGCTGCCACAAATAAAAGATTGAATGATCACTTCATCGTCTCTCTTAAGGGAGAGGCTAGCCAAGACTAGATAAAGTGCATTACGGCAAGAGCTAGTTAGTACCACATTATGTAGGCCGGTTATGCGTGCTAATTCTGTTGTCAGTTTTTGCTGGAAATTGTTCATGTGGTTATTCAAAGGGTTCATAAGATCATTGGAAGTCTATTTCTCACTCTCGGTCATGGGTTGATCAACTTTCTTTTTAAAAATGATGGCAATAATTGTTTTAATCTCAGTTAGAGAGGTAATATTAAATAAAAATAGCAAGAGAGGATAGATCACGATCAATCCGCCAAGAAAAATGATAATTTGGAGATAAGCCTGGATAAATGTTATCTTCAAAAGATAGCCCATTCCGAGGATAAATAACCCAATCAATGTTAAGATGACTGTTTGTTTGAGAGGAAACGTATATTTGATTGCTTTCCGAAGAATGTAGGATATCCAGAAGAAAAGAACAATTGAACTGATTACAGTTCCGATAATTGCCCCAACATATCCCATTTCAAACCTCCCAAAATAAGGGACGAGCAACAACGTCAACACGGCATTAAGAATGTTGGAACCGATAGTTGCCATTGCTCCACTGTTTTGGTTTCCAATCCCTATTAAAACACTATAATTAACAATGCTTAAACTATTGAAAAGAAAACCAAACGCCAGCAGGTTTAATCCGAGGGAACCCACTTCGTATTCTGCGCCAAAGAGCGTCTTTAAGATGAATCCAGAGAAAACAATGATTGATGCTAAAAATGGGATTAATATTAATAAGAGGTGTTTCTGGATTTTCTGGAGTAAAGCGTTAATTTTTTCCGATTGATTTAAAGAGGATAGTTCTGAGCTTAGTGGAAACATGATCCTCCCAAAGGGCCGGCTGAAGATTAAGAGCATATCTGCGGTTGGAAGAATAACATTATATATCCCGACTTCTACTAGCGGCCTGAAGTAAACAAGAATGAGATTATCCACCCTGGACATAATCATTCCAAAGAAATCCCTGATCATTAAAGGGATGCTGAACTTAAAGAGTTCTTTAGTGTTCTCTTTAGAGATTTTAACGCGATACTGAAAAAAGCTAAAGCTCTTAAAGAAATAGATTAGGCTGATTAACAAGTTTAATAGGGATGCGCCAGCATAAATCACGGCAACTTCAAACACAGTTAAATCCGTGGCGAAGAAGATAATAATCAGAACACTTCCCCTAATGATAAGATCTCTTAATGAATAGAGAATAAATTGGTAAATCGATAAAAAATAACCACTAATGATGCTTGAAATGCCATCAATAAAGATATAAGCAAAGAGCACTAAGAGAATTGATCTTGCTGCATCGCTCTGGAAATAATTGCTGATGAGATCTACGGGAAAGAAATAGATTACTCCTAAAAATAATACGTTGCTGAGCAACGTAAAAGCAGTAACGAAAACGAGAATTGACTTGATTCCATCATGATTCTTTTCTACACCATATTGAGGAATATACTTCCCGATGGCAGAGTTTAAGCCAAACCCCTTTAACCATCCAATTAAAAGAATGACATTATAGATTGCAAAGAAAAGACCGAAATCTTCAGGCGATAACTTTCGTGCTAAAATAATCCTGATGAGATAGCCAAAGAGTGAACTGATTATGCTGAAGAAAAAAATGATTGATGCACCTTTCAAGATTTTAGAAGAATAGTCCGTCATTGTTCACCTTCTTCGGTTTCAATGACCTATAAAAATATTACTAAACACAGTTTCATGGAAAAGAGATGATCCCTATCAATGCAGTCTACTATTACACAATCTTTATTAATTGAAGCAATTGAATTTATCAACGAAAAGTAATGGAAACTTTAAAAGACAAGAAAATTTTGTTTATTTTTGGACATGGAGGAATGGACACGCACGTCCTGAGATTATCACGAGAGTTAGAACGGCGCTGGAAAACAACTTCCTTTTTTTCAGGAGGAGCAAAAGGAAGCGATTCCGTCCTTCTGAAGGCAGGAATAGCAAAAGATCGCGTCCATATTGCCGAGTTTGATGATTTTAAGAAAGACTTTCCGAAACCGGATTTGGATTATATTCAGAAAGCAGAAGAAAAATACAATTTTAACAGTTGGGATAGTTGGCAAATTACTGCGCCGCGGAAAAAAAGTAGAATGAAGTACAGCGGAGAGAAAGTTCTTTACTGGGTAGAATACTACCTCAGAGAAACAGAGAAGTGCATCCAACTATTTAAGCCAGATTACGTGGTCTTCTATGGGATTGCCAGTTTTGCGGGAGTTATTCAATACAAATTATTTATCCATAACAGGATCAAAGTATTTGAGATAACAAATTCACGCATTGCGGGAAGATTCGCAATTAATGATAACACTGAAGCGCGCTGGCCGCTCCTCATTAAAGAATATGAAAAGATAAAGAAACGCAGGCTGACCAAGGAAGAGCAAAAAAGAGCAGAGGAGTTCATTGAACAGTTCAAAGAAAAACCAGTGAAACCTGACGGCACAGCTAGTATCAAAATATCTCGCTCAGAAAAAATCAAGAAATACATGGGATATGTTAAAACATTAACATATAGACGCCAGCTTCCAGATCTGAAGCAGTTTGTCTGGCCGATAGTTGATAAAATAATTGATGCATCCGGAACATTTGAAATGCCTGTTGAAAAAGAAAAATATGTATATTTTCCGCTTCACGTCACACCAGAGGTATCAACGTCATTTTATGGCCGCTGGTATTCTAATCAATTGGCACTTATTGAAAATATTTCTCGCAGTCTCCCCTGCGATTATAAGCTCTACGTGAAAGAACATACCTACAACTATTCTAGCCGGCCGTGGTATTTCCGCAAAGAAATAAAAAAATTTCCAAATGTACGATTAATCTCGCCACACGCCGACAGTCAGAGATTATTAAGAACAGTTCTTTGGTTGTCACCATTACCAGCACAACCGGCTGGGAAGCGATCATCCGTCAGAAGCCGGCAATTGTTTTTGGAGATATTTATTATTCTCTCTTTGAAGAAGTCACGCGTGTCCACGACCTGCGAGACCTGCCTGAGATGATAAGAGCTAAAATAGATACTACAGTTGATAAAACAAAAACGCTGAAATTTATTGCAGCGGTGTTTGCCTCCACTTTTAAAGGCAGCGGGGCAACGCCAGGAGACTCAGGGAAGGTAAGTGAACCAGAGAATATTTCTCTACTGGTTGATGGAATAGAACAGTTTATTGCAAGAACATCTGAGAACAACTGAACTGTAAAAACTCAAATAAAATGGAGACAAATAATCCAAAAAAAGGATCTGTAGGGGTGAGAGAAACAGAGAGCTACAATCAGCAGTTTGAAGAAAAAGGTGCAGAAAGTATTCTTAGATGGGCAGCTGAAAAATTCGCCGGAAAAATTGTTTTTGCTTCCAGTTTTGGGGCAGAAGATACGGTCGTTATTGATTTAATTTGTAGATATAAACTGCCAATACAAGTGATTACATTAGACACCGGCAGACTCCCTACAGAAACATACGATCTTATTGAAGTGATGAGGAAGAGGTACGAGATGCCCATTCAAATTTATTTCCCACAGACTAATGCTGTCGAGAAGTTGACTAGCGAAAAAGGGTTATTCTCTTTTCGAGAGAGTATAGCTAATCGCAAGGAATGTTGTCAGATTAGAAAAATAGAACCATTGCGTAGAGCGTTAGAAGGAAAAGAAGCATGGATAACAGGTATTCGTAAAGATCAATCTGTTACGAGAACGATTGCTCAAAAAGTCGAATTTGATGAATTCAATCAAATGATTAAAATTAATCCCATCCTAGATTGGAGCGAGGAGATGGTTTGGGATTATATTAAAGAAAATAAAGTACCTTACAATAATCTCCACGATCTGGGCTATCCAAGCATTGGATGCCAGCCGTGTACTAGAGCGATTAAAGATGGAGAAGATATTCGTGCTGGACGATGGTGGTGGGAAAATCCAGACCAGAAAGAATGTGGATTGCATGGTTATTGTAAAATTTCTAAGAAGTAATATTCCACAACCTTTTTATATTTAATATATTCCCCATAGGGTTAGTAGAGAATAAGTGATCAAGTGATAAAAAACAATGAAATTATCCACTAAAAGTGAGTATGCCTGCCTAGCATTAATTGATTTGGCAGAGAATCCTAGTCAAGTCTTAGTTAAAATTGAAGAAATTTCTCAACGGAAAAATATTCCACAAAAATTTCTTGAGCAAATTTTATTGACGCTTAAACGCGGAGGATATCTCAAGAGCAAGCGAGGAAGTAATGGAGGATATCAACTTGCTAAAAAGCCGTCAGAAATATCATTGGCTGAAATTATCCGCCTAATGGATGGTGCTCTTGCCCCGGTTGAATCAGTGAGTAAATATTTTTACGAAAGTACACCAATTGAACAGAGTAAACCATTGCTTGCCGTTTTCAAAGAAGTTCGAGATTACATCGCCCAAAAAATGGAAAAGACAACATTTTCTGATTTGGTTAAAATAAGTAGGTAATAAGCAATAAATAAAAAAGGTACCAAGAATGATCTTAGGACTAACACTGGAAACATTCATCGTCATCGCTATTCTGGCATTTATAGCTGAGTGTATTGACTCCAGTTTGGGAATGGGCTATGGCACATTACTTTCTCCACTCTTGTTGATTATTGGTTTTTCTCCACTACTTGCTGTCCCATCTATTTTAATAACCCAAGCTTTAGGGGGCTTTAGCGCATCTATTTCTCATCATAAATATGGGAATGCTTACTTTAATATTAAATCAAAAAATCCAATTTATATTTTGAAGAAAATTAGGGAACATGGGATTAAAGAGTCTTTTCATCGTGGATTCAGTGAAGATCTAAAAACAGTGATTTTTATTACTTCATTGGGAATTGTAGCGACGATTATTGCTGCGCTTGTTGCAGTTACTGTTTCAAAGACAGTAATTAATACTTACATCGGTATACTTGTTTTGCTAATGGGTATCTTGATCTTTTCTGGAATCAAGTTTCAGTATTCAATTAAAAAAATGTTTCTCATTGGTGTTATTTCTTCGTTCAATAAAGGGTTCTCTGGGGGGGGCTTTGGTCCGGTTGTTACTGGTGGGCAAATGGTCATCGGCCAAGATCACAAGAAAGCCATTGGCTGCACTACTGCGGCAGAAGCACCAATTTGTGTAGTTGGATTTCTAGCATATCTTTTGACTAACAATCTTTCTAATTGGGGCCTAGTCTTTGCACTAGGATCGGGGGCAATATTTGCAGGGTTCATTGGTCCGAGAATTACGAGTAGGATAAACAAGAAGAATCTTCTGATCATTGTCTCGTTAGTAATGATTACTTTGGGAGCATTAACATTAGCAAAGACGTATGGGATTCTTGCTCTAAAAGTATCGGTTTGAATGCCGAGGTATAGGTGATTAAACTACTCACTCCAGCCATTCCCACTTGAGAAAGCTATCTTTTACAATGTCCTGCTTGGCTTTGCTGGTACAGACCTTCTGATAGTCAGCGGTGCTGATCCCGGCATCGCCAGGACGTTTAAAGTCAATATCATCAATGGTAATGGTCTCACCACGACGAATTTCACGTTTTGCAACGATGCTTCTTCTTCCAGCTTCGTTAACGTGTTTGCTGAACATTATTCGGGATAATCCTTTTGCCTCCTCAATAGCCCTAATTTCACCCACAAATTCTTTTGCTTCGCGAGGCTCAAGAGACATTAAATGCTCGATAAAATCTGTGGTCTTGTCAAGGGTTAGTGTTTTTTCAACCATATCTGCGCCGTAGGCAATGGCTGCAAAATTCATTAATTTTTCTCGGGAATGGTCAGAAAAACCGATAGGATATTGATAAATTTTTTTCAACGCGGCAAGAGTTGCAAGATTAACTCCATCATTTCTGGCTGGATATCCTGACGGGCAGTGCATAATGATAATATTTTTGTTTCCATTTTTTTCACAAATCTGCACCCCTTGTTCTAATTCATCATATTTTGCTCGACCATCAAGTATAATCGGCACGTTCTTTTTAGAGGCGTAATCAATAAGATAATAATGGTTTACATCTCCGGCATTAATCTTAATTGCTGCTGCCCCAACTTCCACGAGAAAATCAACTTCCTCGGGGAAACAGGCGGTAGCAAGGAAAAGTACATTTTTACTTTTGCAATAGTTTATCAATTCTCTCCATTGATCTCGCGTTAACTCGCGTTTCTTCAAAATGTCATAAAGGTTACCGACACGCGTGCCGTGTGCGGTGGTATAGTTAATAGTGAGATCACGTCGCCCCATCAACCGATCAACATCTAATAGTTGGAATTTGATGGCGTCCGCTCTCGCTTCGACAACAGAGTCCACTAATTGTTTAGCCGTATCTAAAGTATCAAATGTTGCACCACATTCAAAGATAATAAAGCATGGTTCTCCTTCTCCAACCCTCTTTTGTCCAATTTGTACTGTTCTCATATTCTGCCTCCATTATGATGTATCTGTCCTTGAGGACAAACCTAACGCTTCTAAAACTATCCCTCCGCCAGAGATACCATTCTTTCCGAGAACAACAAAACGCCCAGTTTGAGGAACTTCTTCAAAACGATCCACGGCCATTGTTTTCTTGGGCACAATGATTACATCTGCAACTTCGTTGGTTAATATTTCTTGGGCATTTTCTTGCAAGATATTGAGTGTTTCAGGATCTATTCGTTGGTGAATATGAATTATTTCCGCTTCAACTTCCTGAGTTGCACAGACTAATGTAAAGCGCTTGTGGGCGGATAATGGTTCTTTCCCCAACCAAAAAATTCTAGCTCTGAGTTCTTCAGTAATTGCCAACGGCTGCTTTTCTTTGACGGCAATGTTTCCTCTTTCAACAAAAATCTGATCTTTCATAGTTATGCCAATACTATCGCCAGCACTGGCAAAAGTTAAAGGATTATTCCATTGTTCAACAGTTTCAACAATCGTCTCTTTTAATGAAGGATAGAAAATAATTTTTTCTCCAGGAGAAATAGTCCCCGATTCGACTCTCCCCACGATATATCTCTTATCATTCCAGCGATAAATATCTTGGACGGGAAAACGGAGTAGATCTTTTTTTTCAAGAGCTAATTGCCAGCAATCGAGAAAGTCATAAAACGTCCTACCTTGATACCAGGGCATTTCTTTCTGAGGAATGGCAAGAAAATTAACAGCATCACGGGCAGAGATAGGGATAACGGCCGCGGGTTGAAGATTATTTCTGGAAAAAAGAAGGGTAATTTCTCGCTCTAGTGCGATAAACTTTTCTTGATCGTAATCGACCATATCCATTTTATTAACAACAACGAGAATCTGTTTAAGTCCTAATACTTGCAAGAGGGTCAGATGGCGTTTGGTTTGATCACGAATTCCTTCTGGCGCGCTAACGAGAAGAATTGCACCCTGGGCGTTAGCAGCACCAGTTACCATATTCTTGATAAATTCTTTATGCCCAGGAGCATCGATAATGGAATAGTCTTTATTCTTTGTCTTGAAGAGGACTTGTGTGATATCAATAGTAATATTTTGTTCCTGTTCTTCCTTCAAAGCATCTAAAACGTAAGCAAACTCGACGTCCCGGAACTGTTTTTGTGAAATACGTTCTATCTCCTGCAGCTTTGCCTCTGGTAGTTGTTTTGTTTCGTAGAGAAGTCGACCAATGAGCGTTGATTTGCCGTGGTCAACATGACCAACCACTACTATTTTATATCTTTGTTGTTCAGCCATGTCGTTTTCCTCACATATATCCTCGCGCACGTAATTTCTGCATGGCGTATTCCTGCGCAGTGTCTTGTTGACGGCCGGATCGTTCAGAAACTTTTGTTGTTTTTAATTCTTCAACAATTTCTGGAACTGTTGCTGCAGATGAAATCACTGGTTTGGTGATAGGCATACAACCAAGACTGCGATAACGTTTTCCTTCTTTTGAAAAATAAAGAGGAACTACAGGAATTCCTTCTCGCTCAATATATTCCCAGACATTTTGTTCTGTCCAGTCTAACAAAGGGTGAATTCTGATGTGTGCTCCAGGAGGATAAACGGAATTAAATTGATCCCATAATTCCGGCGGTTGATTTTTATAATCCCATTGAAATTCTTTATCTCGGGGAGAGAAATAACGCTCTTTAGAACGAGACCCTTCTTCGTCTTTACGGATCCCGAGCATCAGACCATCTATATTATACTTTTCAATCGCCTGACGCAGTCCGTTCGTCTTCAATTCTTCACAAACAGTGATAGGATCGCAGGTGGTATAATTTACACCCCTGTCAAGAGCATCTTGATTAACATGACGAACAAAATTAAGGTTCCATTCTTTGATTAGTTGATCTCTATAAGTATACATCTCGGGAAATTTGAAAGTCGTATCAATATGAAGGGCACGAATTGGTACCCGCCCAAAAAAAGCTTTTCGACAGAGCCAAAGAAGAACGGTTGAATCCTTGCCAAAAGACCACAGAATGGTTAAATTATGAAAACGCTTATAGGCCTCTCTAATGATAAAAATACTTCTGTTTTCTAGGTCTTGGAGATTGGTCATTTTGGAGTAGGTTTATACTCTTTTTAGGGGAAATATCTCTCTATATAAGTATTTTGTATCTTGGTTCATCTTCTTAGACCGTTCATTTGTTTGCTGGCACTCTCCTTTGCCAGTTCAACAAGACGCAACGTTTCTGCCGCTTGGATGACATCATTCATCGTTTTTGTTCCATTTTCAATCATCTCAAGAAGATAGCGCATCTCGGCCAAATACATTTCATCGAGTTCAACGGATACAGTTTTCTGTTCAATCGGCTCACCATTTTTGCGGAGAAAGGTAAACGTGGCAATTTCAGGATTTTTCCCACGGCTCTCCCAGATAAAAGTCCCATTTTCACCAACAATTTCACAGCCACGCCTCTTTGTTTGCTGCAGGTAATCTGCGTGAAGATGGCCTAAGAAACCGCTCTTAAATAAGAATGTAATCTCCGCACTATCTTCTCCGTCAATATCTAAAGCGCCGCTCCTTACCGTACGTGCGGAAGTTTCGAGAATATCACCAAACAACCAACGAAGATAATCAAATTCGTGAATGCATTCAAGCATGATCCCTCCACCCTGAGCGGCTCGTGCGGAATAAGTGTTTCGATAATCTGTCTTTCTCCAATTTGGGAGATAGTGGCCACAATGAGCATACACAGAATAGATCTTCCCAAGAGCATTGGAGTCAAGAATATTTTTTATTTCTTGAACCCCCCGATGGAAACGCATGTTACAGCCAACAAGAATAATTTTTTCAGACATTTTTGCGAGCTGAGAAAGGGAAGCTAGTTCAGAAGAATGTTTCTCAGCGATGGGTTTCTCGATGAAGATATGACAACCGGCATTTAACGCTTTTTTTGCGAGTTCAACATGGGTATGGGTAGGAGTACAGATCAGGACCAAATCAAAAATTTTTAATGTATTATCTAACGAAGAAAGCGGTTGGACGGCATACTTTTCGGCAATTTCTGTTTTTAGAATTATCTCCGTGTCAAAGATGGAAACAGTAGCGCCAAGGGAGAGAAGATTGCGCACGTGTCGTTCTCCAATTGAGCCAACACCAATAACAAGAACATTGATTTTTTGAGGGTTCATAGTTTAGCTTTTGCCTCGCGATGTAAATCTTTATTTTTTTCTTTCTTCATTAGTAATGAACATAGATCAAAATCAACTCTGGTAGAGATATGGATAGACTGTTCCTGTGGCATGATATAGACGGCCATCTTTTTGCCAAAAAAATGCTGTTGGTTTTTGAGAACATTAATCTTTGCTATCTTTACAGCACCATTGGGGAAATACATGGGTGGCAGTTCCTGCCGCGGCTTGAGAAATTTCTCACCGAAATAAAGTTTAGCAAATTTCTCGTGAGAGGATGATTCTACCGCCCAGTGAAAATAGTGGGGGTCAACTTCACTGACACTGACTAAAGTATCTACCTCTTTCTGCTTAAATTCCGAATAACTTTGTCTTACGTCTTGAGCACGACGTAAAGGTGAAGTTGGTTGCAAGCAAATTAAATTATGAAAATGTCGTCCTTTCCTCTCCAATTCTTCCACAAGATAGAGAGATGCCTTGACAACACCGGTAGTGTCATCTGCTAGCGCAGGAGGGAGAAGAAAAGGCTTGGCACCATAACGTTTCGCAAGAGCTAATGTTTTTGTACTATCAGAAAGGACGTAGATCTCAGAAGTAATTCCCGCTTCTAATGCTGCTTTTAACGTATGATAAAATAATGGTTTACCACAAAGACGCAATGTATTCTTACTGAGAAGACGTTTCGAACCACTCCGAGCCGGGATGGTGATTAATACAGAATCTACTGGATCCAACACGAGATCAATTCCGCTGCTCGTTGCTAGTTGCGGGTTATTTTCTAAATTTGTTTTGTTCATGGGAAAAAAAATGGGGATGTTCCTGTGAAAAAGTCTTAATCATCTTAGCAACAATAAGGTCGTCAACAGTGTCAATATCTAGTGCCCGCTTCCAATCTAAGATGAAAACGTCCAGATCATCAGGATACAGAGTTTTAGACTCAACAAATCGTTTTGTATCGATCCACTTAAATGCCCCGGATGGACAATAGACAGTTGGAAGATGCTGAGACTTTGTTAAATATTTTTTAGAGAAGAAAAATTGGTATCCATCACGTGGATTTCCTTCTTCATCTTTATCAGAAAGAGCCCAAAAAGGGTATGACGTCCCATAACGAAAAACACTCATTGACATAGATTTTCCACTTGACAAAAAAGATTGCCATGATGCTCTTAAATCATCTGCGGTACGCAAAGGGCAATCAGCCTCCAGTAAGCAGAGAACATCAAATTGGGGATGGCGTTGAAGAAATTCAAGACAGACATCTTTTAATGTAGCGCTGTCTGTTGCTAATTCTATTTTCCGCATATCAACAGTACAATACTGCTCAGCAACGATTTTAATCTCTTCATCCTCCGTAGAAACTACAACAGTTTCGAAAATGTTGCTCTGTAGTGCCGCTTCAATGGTGGGAACAATCAACGGCTGGCCAACGAAATCGATAATATTTTTCCGTGGAATTCTTTTAGAGCCACCACGAGCAGGAATAAGTGCGCAAACACGAAGCTGTTTACTTTCCATTACGTCCGACCTCGTCAATCGCTTTCTTCAGGATTTTTGCTTGGTCTTCAGCAAAGCTAAGATCCATATAATTAGTCTTAAACTGCATCAACGCTGGCTGAAGCCGTTCTGCAACAGGACAGAGCCCGGGCTTATATTCAGGTTTAGGACCACTATAAATTTCTGAATCAATGGGGAAGAAACCACCAAGGAAACGTCGCTCTTGAAATATCGGTTCGTTATAGGTCAATCTCCATGCACCATAAATTAGATCTCCACCAAGTTGATAAAATTTATCTCGAAATTCATACCAGCTACATCCTGCTTTCTGTTCGTCGAAACGACAGACAAAGGTCCAATATGAATTTTTATAGTTAGGTGGAGTAAATTGCGGAATAAGCCAAGAACATCCTTCTGTTGCATTTCGATATAATTCTCCAATCGTAGTTCTCTTCTCGACAAGTTCATCCATTCTTTCTGTCTGCTCTAAAGCGACTGCTCCTTGAAGATGAGACATGCGATAATTCCAACCCATTGACTCATGACGAATGGCTTTAGGATCACATCTTATTTTCTTGGGAATAATTCTCCCGCTCCCGCCTTTAAGAGTTGCAAAGCCAAAACAAGCAAACTTTCGTACTCGCGCTGCAGAATCTTCATCATTGGTGATGACAACACCGCCATCGCCGCAGGTGATATGTTTTGAAGCTTGTAGACTGAAACTGCCAAAGTGTCCGATTGTACCTGCTAATTTCCCATTGCATTCTCCAAGAAGACATTCAGCACTATCTTCGATAACTTTGAGATTATATTCCTGGGCAATCTTCATGATTTCATCCATAGCTGCAGGTAATCCATAAAGATGGACGGGCATGATCGCTTTTGTTCGAGGCGTTATTTTTTGACGGATGCTTCGCGGGTCAATGTTAAATGTATTTTCATCTACGTCCGCAAAAATAGGAATTGCCCCCTGGTGAAGAATAGCATAGGCTGGTGCAGCAGCCGTGAGAGGAGTTGTAATAACTTCATCTCCCGGTTTAACGCCAGCGGCGGCAAGGCACGAATGAAGTGTTGCTGTTCCGTTGGCATGGGCAATTGCATAAGGCACTCCAAAACGCTTGGCAAAAGCTTGTTCAAAGCGTCCGGTCATCTGCGGACCGGAAGACTGAGCAAAACCATCTTCGACAACTTCTCGGAGGTATTCCAATGCTTTTTCAGTTACTCTACCGTTATGTTTTGGTGTCATTATTTATTCCCCCAATCTATTTTTATGTTTTGACTAGTCCATTTTTGAAGAAGGTATTCTCTTTGTAGTAGCCCAAAATAATAATGACCGGAATGCTGACCGGAAAAAAAGTTATGCTCGCGAAGGTAGCCTTCCTGGGTGAATCCAAGCTTTTGAGCAACTTTAATCATGGCTAGATTTGGTTCTTTGCAACCAATAATCGCTTTGTTCATCATAAGTTCATTAAAACAATAAGCAAGACCCGTGTGACAGGCCTCGGTTGCTAAACCGTTTCCCCACACTGTTTTATCTCCAATCATGATGCCCAAGTCAGCAACGCCTGCCGACCAATCGATGTGACCAAGTTTAAGTGTTCCAATAAATTTCTTATCGGGGATCGTTTCAACCGCAAAAAAGTAATCTTGTCTGCTTTCCCATAACAATTGGACATACTTTTTGGCGTCATCAAATGAAATAGTCGGCGAGAAATCTCGACGTGCATAAAGCATAACTTGTGGATCACGCAACCAAGATAAATAGCGAGGATCATTAAGATGTTGTTCTGCAAAAGGAACAAGAGTAATGTTTTTACCAGTGATGGAATAAGGATAATCCCGACGTGTTGTTTTCTTTTGATAGTGAGAAAAAACTTTTTTTAATGCATTAATTACATCATCAACATCTTTATCGCTCATCTTTGGAAAAAGAGGGATGGTAAGAATGGAATCGTAAACACGTTCGGCAATAGGAAAATCTCCCCTGACAAAACCATACCGCTGTTGATAATAAGAGTGTAAGTGAATAGGAATATAATGAACATTAACCCCAATATTTTCTGCTTTCAGTGCTTTAATGATCTGATTTCTATCAGCGGTGAGAAGTTCTGAGTTAATACGAATGGGATAGAGATGCCAGGCTGTTTTAAGATGATGTTGTCGTGGTGGAAGAACGACCCCGGGAAGGGGGGAAAATTCTTGATCGTAACGGGCAACAATTTCTTCTCGCCGCCGCTGAAAAGAATCTAGTTTCCGGAGCTGCGCTACGCCCAACGCAGCTTGAAATTCGGTCATATTGTAGCGATAACCTATCCTCTGCATATCGTACATCCAATCGGCGTTTTTGCCATATCGCTCCATCGCTTCTTTGGTAATTCCGTGCGTGCGATGCATAACACAATACTTGGCAATTTCGGGATTGTTTGTAACAATCATTCCGCCTTCAGCAGTAGTTATATTTTTGACAGGATGAAAGCTAAAGATTGTTGCATCACCAAAGCCGCCAATTCGTTTTCCATTGTATTCTGCAGAAAGAGCATGGGCGGCATCTTCAATTACTTTCAAATTAAACTCTCGAGCGAGGCTCAAGATTTCATCCATTTCACAAGGCAGGCCACCATAATGGACCGGTATAATTGCTTTTGTCCTAGGAGTTATTTTTTTTCTAATTTCGGCAGGACTAATGTTATACGTTTTCTCGTCGATATCGGCAAGCACAGGTGTAGCGCCAAGATATAGTATTGCATTAGCAGTGGCAAGGAAAGTAAAAGGAGTAGTAATAACTTCATCACCGGGCCCGATGTCTAAGGCAGCTAGACAACAGTGCAGCGCGGCGGTTCCGGAATTAACAGCAATGGCATATTTTGTTCCAACGTAACGAGCAACATCTTCTTCAAATTGTTTCACTTTTGGGCCGGTGGTTAACCAACCAGAGTTTAAAACACTGAGGATTTCTTCTTTTTCTTCTTCTCCGATCCAATGCATTGCGTAAGGAAGAAAAGAATCGCGAACGGGAGGACCACCGTCAACTGCCAGTTTTACATCAGAAGGAAGAGACATCGATCACTCCGTCTCCGATTCAAAATCGGATAAAACGCCCATGGATCTGAAGAGAGATTTAACTTCTTCTTTGGGAAGAACAGAATTCTCTGAAGAATAATCAGGATATTCGATTTCACTTAATTTTTTACCCTGGTCTCTTACGGCAGTTGACACTTTCATTCCGCTGAATTGTCTAATTGAAGAGGTGATAATATAAAGATCTTTAAATTGATAGGTCCTTGAAATCTCTGAGCTGTTCATTAGAAGCTCATGGATTTTCTCGCCAGGTCGAATCCCAACGATTTCAACTTCGGCTTTAACTTTATTTTTTTCAGTAAGAATTTCAATTAAATCAACAATTTTAAACGCCGGAAGACGAGGGATGAATACCTCCCCACCAACTCCATAACGCAGGGCTTCAAAAATTAATCTTATCGCTTGCTGCTCACTGATAATGAAGCGAGTCATGCGATGATCTGTTAAAGGAATTTTTTGACTGGTCTTAATTTTTGATTCAAAGAAGGGGATCACTGAACCGGTACTTTCTAGAACGTTGCCATAGCGCACTGAAGTAAAGATCGTCTTCTTATTACCACGGCTAAAGTCAGTTTCAGTAAAGATTTTTTCTCCTATAAATTTGCAGGCACCATACGTGTTTATGGGGGAACAGGCTTTGTCTGTGGAGACGAAAATTGCTCTTTCTACATTATTTGCTAGACAGGCATTGACAACGTTAAGTGTGCCAATGATGTTAGTATTTATTGATTCGGCAACATTGTATTCTAGAATATCTAGTCGTTTTAATGCTGCTGCATGGATTACAATATCGACATTTTCTAGCGCTCTTTGCAAACGAGAATAATCACGTACATCACCGATTAGATGCCTAATCTTGGGGTGTGAACCAAATTCTTGTTGGACATAATGATGTTTAACCTCATCACGACTAAATATTCTCACACTAGAGGGGTTGTAGTTTAATATCTCTCTTACCAATGCTCGTCCAAGAAACCCCGTCCCACCGGTAATTAAAACAACTTTGTCTTGAAATATGTCTGAGTAATCCATTTCAGATGGTTGATCTTAGATGAAGGTATAAAAAGATTATGAAAGTGTGATTGTAGAAATTAATTGTCTTCTTGGAAGAAGCGAATCAAGAACCACAAGATTTATAATCTTTTTATAGGGAATGAGACAAGATGAAATATTGCCAACGCTGTGTCTATCCGGAAAATGCTAAGCCGACGATTATCTTTGATGATGAAGGCATCTGTAGCGGCTGTCGCCTTTTGGAATCGCGACCAGTGATCGATTGGGACGAGCGTTGGAAATGGCTGGTAGAAATCGCGGAGAAGTATAAAGCAATAGCGCGGAAAAACAATAACCCTTACGACTGCATAATCCCCGTGAGCGGCGGAAAAGATAGCCACTATCAGACGTATGTTTTTAAAAATTTATTGGGGATGAATCCACTACTTGTCACTTATAACCACGGCTTTAATACGATCAGAGGAATTAGGAACTTGAATAATAATGTGAAACAATTTGGATGTGATCTTCTACGATTTACTTCAAACCCACATTCAGTTCGAAAAATCACGCGCTTTATGTTAAAAAAGTGTGGAGATGTTACCTGGCATTACCACGCTGGGATTCTTACGTTTCCAATTCAAGTAGCAGTACGTTATAAAATTCCGTTAATCATCTGGGGTGAAATTGGCTTTGGAGAATCGGTAGGGATGTTTAATCAAGACGACATGGTTGAATTCACTAAAAAATTTCGTCAAGAACATAGTTTACGTGGTTTTGAGCCAGAAGATATTCTCAGAGATCCAGATAATAAAGAGATAACGATGCACGATCTCGGTCCGTTCTTTTATCCAAAAGATGAGGAAATTGAAGCAAGTGGACTGCGTGGGATATATTTAGGAAATTATCTTAGTTGGAACGCCCGCAAACAGACCGAGTTTATTATCGAAAAATTCGGCTTTGAAACTGCTGTGCAACGAGAGAGAACATTTAATCTCCATGATAAGTTAGATGACATTCACGCCAATGGCACACACGATTATTTGAAATATCTTAAATTTGGGTACGGCCGTTGCACTGATGATGCGGCTACGGAAATTCGTCATGGACGAATGACTCGTGAGGAAGGAATAGCGATGGTTGGAAAATATGACCATATCCGCCCAAAAGATTTGGATATCTATCTCAAATTTACAGGCATGACGGAAAAAGAATTTTTGGATTCAATAGAGCATCTTCGTGATTTACGTATTTGGGAAAAGCAGAGTGATGGGACTTGGAAAACAAAAGACTCGGTGACGAATCATATATCTGACCATGGGGTAGAGAAAGCCAGACTATTAGATGTCAAGCCTTGGAAACCATTTGAACCGAAAAACCAACTTAAGAGAAATATTCATAACGGATTAGCAAAAGAGGAAGAACAGGAAGATTATGTCTGGTCATAGACAATGATTGCAATTATTGATTATGGAATGGGAAATCTGAAATCCATCTGCAATGCGTTTGAGGTTTTAGGGGCAAATGTCTTTGTTACAAGTGATCCGAAAGATCTTGAACAAGCCGAGGGAATTATTCTGCCGGGAGTTGGTGCTTTTAGGGATGGCATGAAAAACTTGGAAGAAAGAGGATTTATCGCCGTCCTCGAAGAACAAGTGCTAAAGCAAAAAAAACCATATCTCGGAATCTGTTTGGGAATGCAGTTTCTGGCAAAGAAAAGCCACGAACATGGTTTACATAAAGGGTTAGGTTGGATAGAGGGGGAAGTGAGATTAATTGAGCCGGAGAATCTAAAATACAAAGTGCCGCACATTGGTTGGAATGAAGTTCTATTTAAAGCAGAGGGTTTTCTCTTCAAAGGTCTAGGAGACAAAGAAACGTTTTATTTTGTCCACAGTTATGGCTTCGTGCCAACTGCAGCGGAAAAATATATTGTTAGGGGTACAACTTGGCATGGAACCGAGATCGTGGCTAGTGTCGAGAAAGAAAATATTTTAGGAGTACAATTTCATCCTGAAAAAAGCCAAGGTGCAGGGTTAAAAATACTGGAAAACTTTCTTCATTTTGTTAGTCAACAAAAACAAAGCCAAGGAGAAAAATAGATATTATTTACAATGGTTAAAAAAAGGCTGATTGCTAATCTTGTCTGGAGAAATGGAATGATTGTTCAGAGTATTAATTTTAAACATACAAATGTTATTGGCAACGCAATTACGGCTGTCGATTTTTTTAATTCATGGGCAATCGATGAAATTGTCATCTTAGATGTGAGCAGAACGAAGGAGTATCATGAAGATTTTCTGCGAGTGGTGAAAGAACTATCCAAGCGTTGTTTTGTACCACTTACAGCCGGAGGATGGGTGGAATCTGTAGACGATATTCGCAATCTTCTTCTGCACGGCGCAGATAAAGTAGCGATCAACACGATGGCATTTGAACGACCACTATTTATTCAGGAAGCGGCAACTATTTTTGGAAATCAATGTATCGTTGTCTCGATTGATGCCAGAAAAAGAGTGGATGGGGCACATGAAGTTTATGTTGATCGAGGAAGAAAAGCGACGGGCATTCTTGTCGAAGGATGGGCGCAAACCATGGAACAGCATAATGCCGGAGAAATTCTTCTTACTTCAATAGATAATGATGGGGGAAGAAAAGGATATGATCTTGATCTTATCAAAAAAGTAACAGATGTGGTGACAATCCCTGTGATTGCTTTTGGCGGCGTGGGAAAATGGGAGCATCTCGTAGAGGGAATTACCGTGGGCGGAGCAGAGGCGGTTGCTGCGGCCAATATTTTCCATTATATGGAACACAGCACAAAGTTAGCAAAAGAGTATCTAGTCGAACAGGGAGTTGACACGCGGAAACCATTTTTTTATGTGCTTAATGCGGCGAGGAAACCGGAGTATAAAGTGAAGGGGTATTGAAAGCAAGAAGAGATAATTATCGTTAGATAAACTTCTACTTCACTTTAATCAACAAATACGTAATCTCAGAATCAGTTACATCTAATTGATGAGGTGTCTTGGTCGGGACGAGCAGGATGTCGCCTTGTTTGATGTGATGGTCAACACCATCCTCAATAGAGTCGCCTACAATGTCATTTTCATTAAGACGCTGAGGATTGATGAGCTTCCCACCAGTTCGAAAGCGGGCTGAACCTGCTACAACAAAATAAACATCGTCAGTATAATCATGCCATTCCGCTTTATTCCTGACGTTTTTGAAGTTGAGTAGGAGAAAACGATATTTTTCAGCATTCGTTCCTAAGACTGCTTTTATTACGGCTTGGGATTTCAACAGTGCAGTCTCTCGTTGGATGTCTTCGCTGTGCAGGAATGTCACATCTCCCATTAATTGTGCTTTGAAGCATGAAATTTATAAATTAATCTCTTTTCAACAACTTTACAATGGAAAAAGCAGCTCTCCCTACGATCGAAATCAAACAGTTACTAGAAGAAAGTTATCCGCAGATTACGAGAGAGATGATCACAAATATTGAGAAGAACAATGGGAATGAAAAAAACAGCCATAATTATATAGTTAAGACAGAAAAAAGGAAATATTTAGTAAGACGCCACATTATCTTGACAAAAGAAAATGCGGAAATTGTTCTGGGAGTTATTAGTTTTTGTTCGAAGCAGGGGATTAAGGTTCCCCACGTTATTGAAAACTGCCGCAATGGATTAGTGACGGAAAGAAATGACGATTATTTCACCATTTTTGAATTTATTGAAGGCAGTGAGTTTAGCGGATCAGAGGGACAGATAAGAGCAGTAGCAAGAGAAGTGGCGCGTCTACATCAAGTTCTGAGAACGTATACTGGGGCGTTGCCAAAACTTGAAAATTCAGCCTACGATGAGAATAGCTATGCTGATTTGACGGAAAAAGAAATGGAATCTGTCAGTAAAGAGCTTCCTGCTGAAGATATTTTGTTCATCAAAACAGAAATGGAAGAACTAAATAAAAGAAGAATAACTAATACCGATTCAATCACAATACAACCAATCCACAGGGACCTACATCCTAAGAATGTTCTCTTTCATGGCGATGAAGTGGCAGCAATTCTCGATTTCGATGCGATTAAAAGGGGAGCACGCATCGTCGATGTTGGTTTTTGTGGTTTTCGTTTTGCGGGGAAGAATATACTGCGATTTATTGAGGGATATAATACTATTAATCATCTTACTACGGAAGAAAAAGAGGTAGTTCTATTCGCGGTGCGTGAGGAGTTTCTGCGGCGAATTAATTATATTCTTCACGATTTACTAAAAGGACAAAAGACTTGGTTCTCTAGTCTCAACAGCCATTTGGAATCGATTAAAACGTTGCAAGAGATAGAGATTTCTCGCCAGAACGGTCATCCACAACATTAATAAACGATAAAATAGGCTTGGAAATATGCTTTCTTTTACCATCCAAACCGCAAAAGGACCACGCACCATTGGTAATGGACAGCCAACATTTATCATTGCTGAAATGTCGGCCAATCATATGCAGAACTATGAAACTGCTGTGGAGATTGTCAGAGCGGCGGCGAAAGCAGGCGTCGATGCCATAAAATTACAGACGTATACTCCTGATTCGATGACGATTGACTGTGATAAAGAATGGTTTAAAGTGGGGGGCGGGGGAAATCCTGATTCCTGGTCGACGGAAACACTTTATTCGATTTATCAAAAATCATCCACACCTTTGGAATGGCACGCACCACTAAAACAGCTTGCCGAAAAGTTAGGTCTAGTGTTCTTTTCCTCAGCATTTGATGGTCCTGCTGTCGATTTTTTGGAATCATTAAACGTATCATTATATAAAATTGCTTCATATGAGGTAACGCATATACCGCTTCTGAAGAAGATCGCCAATACGAGGAAACCAGTTATTATTTCAACAGGTTTTGCGTCGCAGGAAGAAGTAGAACTAGCGATACAAACTCTCCGTCAACACGGAACGAAAGATATCTGTGTCTTGCATTGTGTCACGGCTTATTCTTCCAACCCCAACATCGAAGAGATTAATCTGAAAACAATGATCGATATTAGAGACCGTTATAACGTCATTTGCGGTTTCTCTGATAATAATGCGGGAATGGAAATTCCACTTCAAGCAGTAAATATGGGTGCTTCTGTAATTGAAAAACACGTGGTTGTTTCATCGAAAGAAAAAACCCTTGACGCTAATTTCTCCCTCGACTCAAAGTCGCTTAAGAAATTTGTAGATTCTGTACGTCGCGCAGAGAAAATTTCAGGTAAAGTAAACTATGGTATTCAAGGAAAAGCAGAAGAACATAACCTGCGTTATCGTCGTTCGATCTTTATCACAGAGAATGTTAAAAAAGGAGAGTTATTAACTGCCAAAAATATCAGGGTTATTCGTCCGGGTTTAGGTCTGGCTCCTAAGTATTACGAAGAGATTCTAGGAAAGAAAGCAAAAGAAGATATTGAACGAGGAATACCATTACAATGGAATTTAATTAATGAGGTATGACTATGGAAAGTAGACGTGCGGAAAAAGAAAGAGATTTAGAATTTTTAGTTTCATTACGAAATGAGCAAGAATGTGTTAAGTTTTCAAATAGAGGTGTTCTCACGACAAAACAAGTTGAGGCGGATTATTTTGGTACGGTTAACAAAAACGCTTATGTTGTAGAAGAAAATGGCCAAAATATAGGCTATCTTATTTGTAGAAAAGTGAGTGATAACACGTATCAGATTAGTGTTGCTCTGGCTCCGCAGGAGAGAGGAAAAGGCTATGGTGGTCCAATGATGAGCGAAGCGGCACGTATTTGTATTGAACAATATGGAGCAAATGAAGTTGTTGCAGAGGTGCATGCTAATAATCTTCCATCGATCAGATCAATGGAAAAAGTAGGCTTTAAGATTACAAAACACGATGGCCCCGTTTGGGAAATGACGTATCGCAACATGAGGAATACTGACAAAAACAAGTGAGATGATAAATAAAATTTTTGTATTCGATATGGACGGAGTCATTGTTGACACGAGAGATAAACTGTATGGTCTATACATTAGGTTCTTAAAATCTTTTGGAAAAGAAGCGACGTTAGAGGAATGCAGAGAATTAGATGGTCTCAAGCTCGCTGAAATTATTACGTATGCAAAACAGAAACATAATCTCAAAGATAGTGAAGAAGAATTGATCAATAGATATAATCGAGAAATCAAAAAGGTATATTCACAGGTCGCACTGATTAAAGATGTTAAAAGAATACTTCAAAAAGTAAAGAAGCACGGAGGGATTATTGCCCTTGCGAGCTCAGCAAAAAGAAAAAATATTGACCAAAACTTAGAGCGCTTTCATTTAGAAAAATACTTTGACTTTATCGTTTCGGGAGATGATGTTTCTCAAGCAAAACCGTCTCCGGAAATTTATAATCGTGTGCGCAACCATTTTGGGGATAAAGAGTATTATGTTATTGAAGATTCTAGCCATGGGATCGCCGCCGCAACGAGCGCTAAGATGAGTGTTATTTTTTTAAATGATAACAAACAAAAGGAGAATAAACTTGCGGAATACACGATTAAAGAAATGAATGAAATGAACGAGATATTGAAGGAAATTGAAAGAGAATGTAAAACTGTAGCACTGGCTGATAAAGTTGAAGTTCACTTTCAAGAACACAATTGGTCAATCTCAGATCGCGACCAAGAGATCGTCGAATCGCATTGGGAACTGCAAAAAGAACAGAACAGTTCTTTGTTTAATGGTACAATATTAAGCTATTATGCCCATCATTTTGAGGGAGACACTTTACACATTGATTGTTCATTCGCTGAATACAAATACTATCTTGCTCAGTTGGCAGGGAAAGTGTCTATGGGGATAAAACCGCTGGCAGTAAGTGGATTAATTATTGACAAAGATAACAATACTTTTCTAGCCAGAAGAAGTAGCAAAGTTACAGAATATAAAGAATACTATGAATTTGTGCCTTCTGGTGGACTAAGTAAAGAGGATATTAAAGAAAGAAAAGTTTTTTTCAAAGAGCGGCTCGCGATGGAATTAGAAGAAGAAACAACACTATCTTCGGATGATATCATCGAAATTGACCCACTTGGTTTGATCTTAGACCGGAAAGATAATGTATTTGATATTTGTATGAGGGTATCTCTGAAAGGTAGTCTTAATCAACGCCAGAATCAGGCTTCACTGATTCGCTCAAATGAATATTTGCAGCCAAAAATCATTTCAATGGGCGAAGTGGATCGTTTCTTCCAACAGCGAAAAATAGTTCCAACTTCTTTAAGTTTATATGCTGCAATAAAGAGAACAGATCATAATTATCGAGGGAATACTCCCTAATTTCTCTTCGGACAAGAATAAACTTCTCCCACAACTACTTCTTTAGAATAAAACTGTTTTACTAACGTACACGGTTTAATTGTTTCCAATGCCGGACTCTGTGGATGAAGAGGCGGCCAATGAAGAAGAAGAATTGTTCCTCCGCGTTGGGAAATACTCTTCTCTAGGAGAGTTGATGTTGAACCTAATTCTGTATCGGGAATACCAAGAGCCATACTTCCGGGAGCGCTTCTGGTCTTCCATTGACGGTGATCAAGATACCATAATATTCCGGCATCATTGCTATAGAATGGAGCGGAAAGTTCGGTGGTTGTAACATATGATAGCATCTGATCTTTAACCGTACTTACGTCAACAGTAGTGGGATGAAAGAGATATTCTGAAGTTAAGAATACATTAAATGCAAAACCAACGGCGAAGAAAAGAAGAAGCGCAGTTCTAGCATAATTTGGTTTTTTTTGCCTCCAAAGAAGATAGCCTATGGCAAAAAGAGCTGCTAACAATGAGCTCCAGAAGATGGTAGCAAAATTAACACCAAAAGTTGGACCAGAAGCAGATGTATAAGAAAATAAAAAATGAAGATTTCCTTGTTTTAATTCTGAGAGATACAGTTCGGGGAAGCGGCCAATCATTTTTATTGAGAAAGAGTTGAGAACAAAAAAGAGTCCGCTAAAAAGAGCAGTATATAATAATCCAATCATCAAATCTTTCTTAGTCAAATCTATCTGAGAGATTAAATATCCGCCGAGCATTGTTAACGCAGGAATAGTATGCATGAAATAACGATCCATCGAACCATAGTTCATGGCAAGAGTATAAAATAAAATAGTAGTAGAAACCCAAGTTAACGGAAGAAGTAATTTTCTCCTTGTCGATTTATCTTGAATAAGAACTAAAATATACGAACCAAATAGTAATGGTGTTGACCAGAGAAAAAACATCGCCACCCCTAAAGGACTAGCAAATTGCGGCCGGTAATCTTCTCCAAATCCTTCCTGCCAGGAAATAATTGGCACAAACTCCAACCAGTGTTGAGGTGAGACAAGAATTCCTAAGAGCAGTGCTGCAATAAAGAGAGTAAAGCCAACGAGATAAATAAAGAAAAGATCATGGAATACTAATCGGAATCTATTTTTGATGCGATCACGAGATTCTCCCTGAGATTCTCCTGGATTGATCTTTGGAGTTCGAAGAAAAGAGTATGCTAAAGGAATTAACGCTAGACAAACAGCGTTGTATTTAGTAATGATGGCTAAGCCCAAAGCAATTCCGGCAAGGATCTGCCAGAAGAAGCGTTTCTGTTGATCTAAGCGACAACTCTCAATATATGCGAAAAGGAAGAGTAATGCAAAAAACATAATTGCGCTTCCCTCAGCATCAACTTGGAGACCCGCTAGGGTGGGATAAAAAGAGATGAGCATCAACAGCACCGACCAAAAAGCCGCCCTCTTACCAAACATTCTAGTGGTAATTAAATAGACTAGAGTAGTATTGAGAATTCCAAAAAGCCATGGAATAAGACGAAACACCCAAGTCTTTAACCCAAATAATAAGAGGAACGGTTTGTAGAGAAGATTAAATAGAAATGGAGAGGAAAAATCATGATTAAACCCAAAGTTATCCATTACCGTCAGTGAGTACGCGTAATTAGATTCGTCGTCATAGATAGATTCTTGGATATTAAATAGTCTTAAAGCAAATATAACCATTCCAAAGACGATGAGGAAGAGGATTCTAGGATCAATCTTGGCAGTAATCTTTTTACCAATTAAATTCTTTATTTGAGGATCCATATTTTTCAACTTCGTGGAGTTTATTTAAATTGTCTTATGATAAACGGACTAATCATCTGGATTATCCGAGTGGGAAGTAAACTCCAGACTTTTCCATAGAGACGATACAACCCGAATGATTTTTTTAAAGAGGGGATATTACGTTGATCAGCAGCATAAAAATAATAGGGAATATCTCGAGTTTGTGTTGCCCATTTCTCCTTAAAAGAATACATTTTTCCGTCATTCATTTCTTTTGTTGAACCACCAAGATCCAGAAAGTGATAATTGTTAGCAATAGAATATTTGATAATCTCCCATAATAAAAGGTAGTAGGGACTGATGGAGTTATAACGATAATCGGTACCAGCAAAGGCATATTCAATGGTATCTTTTTCAAGAAAAAGAAAAGATGCAGCAATAGGTTTATCTTGAATGTACGTCACAGCTACAATAGTAGGACAAGTAGTTAGAGCTTCTTTAAACAGAGAGTATGGCCAGGCTGGAACTCCCCTCTTTTTTCGAGTATTGAGATAAACACGATAGAAATCATCTAATTGAGATTGATCAGAACTAATAATCACCTGAAGATTGTTTCGCTGCGCTTTACGGATGTCGTAGCGCACGTCTTTGGAGAATGAAGCAAACATTTCTTCTTCTGATGTTTTTATTTCTATTAAAAAGTCAGTGATTGGTGCTTGCTTGATTAAACCATTCGTAAGATCGGATTCTAGAATTCCTCGCTGGCGGATCTCCAAGAATTTTCCATCTCGGGCTATCTCCTTTGCTTTTTCAAGAAGCATCATTTTTACTTCAAGATTAATACCAATTACTCCCCCAAACGGAAAAAATGGAATAGAAACATAGCGTGTCCCTTCTAAGATACTTCGAGCCCGAAAGAGAGGAAGAACGCCGACGATTTTTTCTTCCTCTTTGGCAATAATATATTTGGGTTCAAATTTAAAATTATTCTTAATTAGATTCATTATTTCTAAAGAATGTTCATACAAAGCATCAGGAAATGATTGGATAAACGAGGAATAGGCTGCAAAATCTCCTGGCCGTAACAGTGAGATGACATATGGAGCTGGTTCTTTAATGTTATTTTTGGTCATGGAGATATCCCATTGAGTGATAGATCTTCTAAAATCATACAAACTGGCGAATGATATAATGATCAATTCTTTTGATAAACCAAAGGGGAAGGTGTTTCCAACAGTGGCTGGCAATTCCGAATAAACGGGAGTTAGGTTCTATCTGTTTACGATTTTTTTGGAAATAAAAATAGGAGATGATGGGAGTTATTTCTTCAGACCATTTCTTCTTAAATTCATATAACCCGCCATCATTGGCCTCAACTGTTGCTCCTCCAAAATTGAATGTGGTATAACCATCACGATGAGCATCTTTAATTGCTTCCCAAATCAATAGATGATAAGGCTGAAGTTGCAGGAGAGAACGATTATGGACAGCACCTGCAAAAGCATATCGAACTTCTTTCTGATGATAGAGAAGGAGAATTGCGGCGATTGGTTTTCGTTGATGATGCGCGACATAGATTTGACATTTTTTATCAAAACGTTGAACAATATCCTTGAAATAAATCAGAGGATATCCAGGAACACCCCTCTTCTTCCTGGTATTTAAAAACAAGTTGTAAAAATCAGAGATCTCTTGTGATGATCTTCCTTTTTGAATGGTGAGAGAACTGTTCTGAGCTTTTTTAATTCCCCAACGGATGCTACTTTTGGGGAGCCTTTTCAGAATCTCTTCTGGTCCAGAGGAAATTGACAATGAGAAGTTATATACTGTCTGATGCTGAACTAGTTTCACAGCCGGATTATCGTTCTCCCCTGTTTCCAAATAATTTGAAATTGATTTGGTAGAACTTGTATCTTTAAATGGACTATCTTCACGAATTGTAATCTCTGGTTCTCCTCGAATTTCAAGGTAATCTACGTTTTCGGATTGAGCAAGTTTAATGGCAGAGCGTACCAAATCTTGGTAGGTCATAGTGTTCAGAGCAATAATTGGTGTTTGTACGGCATATGGTGTGGAAACAAGGCGTGTTCCGAAGATACTCTTCGCTTTAAAAAGAGGAAGAACACCATTAATTTTTCCATCCTCTCCACGACTGATCAAAGTATACGGTTTAAATCCAAAAGAGTTTGAGATTATTTGACTCCAATGAGAGGTATATTCAAATGTTGCGACACTGCATTGAGTGATATACTCATTATAGTCTTGCTCATCGCTTGCAGTAATGGGAGTAACAGCCATTATGGAGAAAACCTCTTAACCAACTCTTGAGTTGTGACAACAGTATAATCAGTAGCAATCTTTTGGATTATTTTTTCTACTAGTTGTAATCTTTTTTCAAGAGGATAATTTTTCAGATGTGAAAGACGTGGATCACTAATGGTATCGGCGAGGTCTGCAGCATGAAATTCATAGACAAGGGAAGATTTTTTTCTTCGAAAAAGAGCATAAGCTGTTTTGAAATAAATATTTCCAAAACGCAGAGCAAATGTGGCGTGAAATGGCAAGCGAAAAAAAGGAACAACGGAACTAGGTATTTCCAAAAGATTATGGGAGGTAATGTGTTTGCCCGTTGACTCCTTTCTCCATTCTTTCTTTAAAGAAGGAAGATAAAGCTTATTTGGAGCAATAACCCAATACCATTTAGGGCCGTGTGTTCGACGTATTCCACCAGAAAACAAATGGTTTAAACGCATCAGGAAAGGATAGACAAATGTCGGCATCATTGAAGAGTCATAAGAATACTTCTTTTCATGAAGTATCTTTAAAACGTGATGATCCATGTCGTATCCTGGTGCTTTGAAACCATTTGGCGATTTTCCAGTGATTTGACGAATGATCTCTTCTCCTTTGGAAATCTCATCTTTTTGTTGTTCATGGGTAAGCGAACGAAATCCAAATGGATGAGAATAAGTATGATTGGCAATCTCATGCCCTTGATCTTGAATCAGCTTGATAATTGCTGCTTTTTCGGGGACTTCGGCATCTTTTCCGATGAGAAAAAATGTTGCTTTAAGATTATATTTTTGAAATAAGTTTAGAAAGCGAGGCACGGCTTTCTCAAAAAAAAGATCGGGCCCACATTCTTGTTGGTGACCATAATATTCCAAAGTGGTCCACAATCCATCAAGATCTACTTGAATAGTGGCAAAATTCCGAGATTGTTTTTGGGTATCATTCATGGTAATTATTTAGGGTGATATAATTTTCAGTTCAACACTATTTTTCTCTTTCTTTAAGATGAAAATAACCGGTACTTTCTTTGGTCCATCTTTTGTTTGAATTTCTCTCTCAACAATATGAACAACTTTAAACCCTAAGCTGGAAAAATAATTAAAACTCTTTTGAGAAAGAGGCCAATACCAACTGGGTTGGGCATATTCCCAAATATCAACTTCTAAATAGACATCACTCTCTTGTGTGAGCATTTTTACATCTTCTTCAAAATTCCGCGAACCGACTGCGGTGTTCTCCTCGGTGTAGCGATAAGGACTACGGAGATTCCATACTGTTCCTCCATAATCTTCACTGGGAGGACCAGGAGGCCCACCAAATTCTCTATCCGCAAAGGCTCTAATGGAACGATACTCTCCAGCGAAGATAGGTGCATCAGGGGGTACATTGTCTTTGATCCATTGACCTGCTTCTTGATAACCGGTATAGGTGAATGACTTACCATGATTTAATGCCTCACCGGTTTGGTAATAGTTCCAAGCGATTAAAGAAACAATAAGAAGTGGAATGAAGAATGCTATCTTTCGGTTAATAAACAAAGAACCAAACTGATAAATTTCGTCAAGAGCAAAGATAGCTAGGATAATACCAATAGATAATAAAGGAAGAACATAGCGATCCTGGGTGTTGTCAACATTGATCTCAAAGAAGAGATAATAGAAGAGAAAAAGGATAATGGGAAAATAATAATTTTTTGTTTTGTAGAAGAGAACGCAACCGGCCCCTAATCCCGCTAAAACAAGAAGATGCCAAGAAAATATCCACTGAACCATTTTGAAAGCTTCAAAACCAAAAGGCATCCCCCGCTGATCAAGAAAAAGTTGAAAGACACGATTGAGTATTCCAGTGTGAAAAGCAAATGTGCCAACGACTTGCGCAATAAGCAATAAACTAGCGGGGATGAGCCAGGAATAGAGAATGTTTTTCTCGGTAAACATTTTCTTTCTCTTAAAGAGAAGATAATAGATTAACAACGCTAAAGTAAAAGTCATGGCTTGGACTTTTGTGAGCATTACTGCAACAAACATTACCCCTGTAAGAATACTCCACTTCAGACTATTCTCTTTCTCTAAGCGAACGATGCAATAGAGGAGGATTATGGTAGTGACAAGAAGGGGAGAATCTGCAAGTGGTCTGGAACTGTAGAACCAGAAGAGATGATTAAACGCTAAGAGTGCTGCAGCTAAAATACCAGCATATTTATTTTTTAGTTCCGTACCAAGAAGATACATGAATACAATACCAACCATTGCATAAAGTAAAGCAACAAGCTGACTAGAAAGGAGAATATCTCCCGTAAACAAATATACAAACGCCATAATACTTTGAGGGATGGTATAATCACCTAGGAGATATTCTCTGCTGAAGAGAAACAGTGGCTCTCTTGTTACTTTAACAGCATACCACAAATGCACGGCCGAATCATTCCAAATACTCTCCTGCCAAATATACTTCAAGCGAATGAGTAAACCAAGAAAGAGGATTACTAAGAAAGAGAGATTCCATTTATCTTTAAAGAAGGGGATTATTTTTTGCTGCCAAAGATGCTTTGATTTTGATTGAGGAAAAATGGGAATGGATTTTTCTCTGGGAAGAGGAGAAGTGAGTTTTTCAGGAAGGTCTGCTTTTATTAATACAGGTGTTCTTTCGTTAGCACCAACTGCGACCACAACATCAAGGTTATTTTGGGGGAGATTCTGAGAAAGAGAAGAAGCAATATCAGTCTTACCAACAGAGTAAGAAGGAGTGAGAACTGGTTTTGAATCGCTTTTTTGCTGCTGTTTTTCGGTCTTTTTCCCCATTACCCACCTGATTATGGTGATTTACTCTTCCCTAACCTTTATAAAATTTATCAAACCATAAATAGAAAATGAAGCGGAAAGTACTAGTAGTATTAGGGATGGGCGGCCACACGGCCCAAATTTTACGATTAATAGATTTGTTGGGAGAGAAGTATGATTATGAGTATATCATAGGACATGATGATCGGACTTCTAGCGCTAAAATTAAATTTAAAGGAAATGTTCATACGATGCGTAATCCACGCCTGATGGAAGATAAATCGCTACTAAAAGTGACAAAGAATATGGTTCCTTCCACAGTCCAGGCGTTTAAAATTCTTCGCAAAGTAAAACCAGATGCAGTCCTGAGTGCCGGACCAGCATTGACGATCCCCTTGTTCTGGCTGGCAAAACTAAAAGGAATAAAGACAATGTTTGTAGAATCATGGGTGCGCGTACATCATAAATCTCTCACAGGAAAACTAGTTTATCCAGTGAGTGATCTGTTTATCGTGCAGTGGGAGAGTATGAAGAAAGTCTATCCGAAAGCAGTGTATGCGGGAAGGTTGTCATGAACAAAAATAGATTAAAAAATGAGGGTAAAGAACAATCTGTCGGCACTATTTTTGTGACAGTGGGCAATGGCAAATTTGATCCCCTGGTTGAAGAACTCGATCGCTTGAAGAGAGAAGGAGTGGTGAAACAGAATATTGTTATTCAACTAGGGCATGGAAATTATAAACCCAAGCATTGTCAATGGTTCACATTCGATCCTGAGTTAAACAAATATTACTCTACTGCTGAGATAGTGATCTGCCACGGTGGCCCGGGAACGGTGTTTGAAATTCTCCGACTAGGAAAGAAATTAATTGCCCTGCCTAATCGTGATAGAACAGATCCGCGACATCAAGTAGAATACTTAGAAGCAATGGCTAAAGAAACAAGGGCATTGCTGTATTGTGAGACTGTTGAATTATTAGCGGAAACGCTGCGAAAAGCAGAAGCACATCAGTTTACATCGTATCAACAACCGATATGTACAATGCACGAGGCAGTATCTCAGTTCCTACAATGATTTCGTTTTTTTTAAAGATTTATCAGAATGTTCAAGATTGGCAGAAGAAGATTTTAGGAACTGGTGAGACATCAAAGCATCTCATCAAGACATTCTTTTTGTATGGATTGATTGCTTTAAGTATTATTGTTACAAAGGTATTGATTGCTCGGTTATATGGACAAACGGAATTAGGTATCTTCTCTTACTTTTTTAGTTTGGTGACAGTTGTGTTTTTATTTACTTCATTAGGCTTTCCGGAGGCGATCACTCAAGTTACAGTTAAGTCTCCAGGAAAATTGAAAGATGGTTTCTATAAATCAATCTTGTTTATTATTCCCCTCACTGGTTTATTGATGATTCCGTTTTTTACTCTTGATTCGCTGTTTGCGACGAGAGGATTGAAGTGGAATTTTATGGTGTATATTTTGTCCTATACTTTTTTTTACTTGACGTATTCTTTGCTTCGCGGGTTTAAGCGATTTACGGAGTGTTCGGTCTATTCACTGGTTAATAGAATTGTCTTTATTATGTTCATCATACTTTTTGCAGTATTCTCTTTCGAGTTCAATTTACTGTTAATGAGTATGTCGCTGGCGCTTTTTATTGCTGGAGTTATTGCTTTGCCGACAATCTTCAAATTGTGGAAGACCACACCACAAGATGAGACAGTAGAGACAAAAAGTTATGTTTCTCTGGCAATCTCGCTGTTTTTAATGCAGGCAGGATTCTATTTGCTGCGAGAAACGGATAATCTGTTTCTTCCTTACTTGGTGGGATTTGAACAGCAAGCAGTTTATTCGGCGCAGGCATCGATGAGTAATATTATTCGCCTTATTGCCTATGTCTTTCCCGTTGTGGTCTTACCAATGGCAGTGGTGAGTAAGTATAAACTACGACAATCACTAATAAAGATTAGTAAATTGCTGATCCCCTTTTCGGGGTTGATTCTGCTGTTAAGTTATGTGGCCGTGCCTCTTCTCTATGGAGCACAATATGCTCATCGCTGGCTTCCCGTGGCTTTGGTTATTTCTTCAACGTTATTGGTGGTTTATTCTTATCTCAATTCTATTTTGGTAGGAGAAAATAGTATTTCAAAGTTTTATTTCAAGATAATTGTTATTGACTTTTTGATTACAGCGATCATTAACACGGGATTAGTGATGGTGTTTGTCCGTTACTGGGGTATTTTGGGAGCACCGATTGCCACGGGGGTGACGGTGTTGTTGAAGATTGGTTGGAATTGGTATGGGATAAGAAAGTTACGTGGAAAAAGTGAAGAAGAAGTAATTTCTGGAGCGAGTGAAAATGAATTGCAGACCGACAATCACAAAAAACTAGTTAACCTTTAAATAGAATTGATCTTTTGACTACAGATAATGAATCCACTAGAACAAAAAGTACACGATTTCCTGAGAGCAAAAGATCTTCTTCAGAATAACGAAACGGCAGCGATTACTGTTTTAAAAAGAGATAAAGTCTTAGAAGTGAGGAAGTTTCAAGGAAGGTACGAGCTTGTTCGAACCGTCCCAGCAAGGGGAAAGAAATTAGAGCAAGGGGAAGTGTCAGAACTACTTGTCTTACCGTTGCAATCAATAGATGATCAGGAGAGTCAAGTCTATCTAGAGCAACGGTTTATTCAGTACGATGGTGATACAAGCTTTGCCAGTGAAGCACGGTATGATGTGAAAGGTAATTTAAAATTAGTGTATGCTGTCGTCTACCAAAAAGGAGAAGGATATGGAAAATATTGTTATCCCCATAAAATCTCATGTAGTTACATTGATCAGCAAACGGTAGAGGCACGTCCCGAGACAGATTGTCCCATTAAAATTACGGGGGTTATACTTAAAAGAGATGTTGAACTCCTCTTTTCAAATGAAGGATTAGGTAAAAAATATTTTATCTCTCGTCAATCTCTTCCTATTGATCAACGCTTAGATAAATTGCTAGGAGAATTTTCTCAATCTTTAGGATGAATTTTCTCACCCGTCTCCAAATCATAAATCTCAATGATACTAACAGGACAGACTTGCGCTCCTTCTAAGTGCCGTGGAAGATCTGCTTCGTCGATAATCAATTCTTCTTGTTCGTCGGTCTTCTGAGTTTTGGGATCTTTTAACGTAGCGATGCTTTTCTCTTTGTCGTAATGCCATAATTCGGGGGCGGCAAATTCACAGGCGCCAGCGCCAATGCAGTCTTTCTTACGATAAATGATGTGGTATTGTTTAGACATGAGAATTGAAGAAGAAAAGGATATGGTTTAAATGAATTGTTAAACTCCACCTCTATCTTATCTGTGTAAACACCCTAAACTCCTCATATCCCACCAAAATCTTCTCTAACGTGTTAGAACGCACTTTCCCGGCAGCGAAAGCATCAATTCTGCCAATCATTAACCCAGGAATGACCAACAATTGAAATGCTTGAAAAATCAGCTCATAGTCTTTACTAGGAAGCTCTTCTCTCCACCCAGGATATTCTCCAAGATAATGATATGCTAGTTGGTGAATGAAATGATCCGGGCGAGAGCCATTATATTTGCGGCAGGCATGATTCCATTTTGCGAATAGATGATCTTCTAAATCAGGAAAAGGCTCTTGGATTTGATAACAACCGCGCAATTGCCCATATTTTGCAATAACTTGCAAGGCGTCAAAGTCTGGTCCTAATGCTTGCGCAGCGGTAAAACGTTCTTTTTCAGAGGTAAATGATTTCTGTTCTGGTTCTTGTGCTAAAAGTACTTGCCGAATGAGAGAATAATCAAACATCCCGGTTATGAACAAAAAATCATTTAATAAATTTAATGACATGGATTTGTTTCATAGCATTTTTAAATTAAGAGTGACAAATTCCAAAAACTATATAAAAGCAGACAGATTCACAATTGTTAACTTTTAATTTAAAGAAGTGGTTTTATGACTCCTCCTACCGAAATAGTACAATCTGGACAATCTCCCAATTTAACAGGTATACCATCTCAAGAAGAAACGGATGCTTGGAAACCGGAGTACAAACTACGCTTTAAGCGCGTTCTATTTGTAATTACTGAAGTTTCTGCGAGTTACGGACGAGCATTAAATCCGCATTTGGGCGTAGCGATGTTGATGGCTTATCTGGATAAATATCATATTGAAAATGCTGTCATTGATCTACAACTAGATTATACAGTTGAAGATGTGATAAAGAAAGCGAAAGAATTCAAAGCGGATTTAATTGGTATTACAATGTTCAGTTTTGATTTTGATAATACGTACAAAATAATTAATCAAATTAAAGAAGGAACGGGCTTACCAGTAGTTCTGGGTGGGGCGCATATTTCCACTGTGAAAGGAGAATCACTTGAGCGAACAAAGGCGGACTTTGGTGTGACGCGTGATGGAGAAATTCCATTATTGCAATTATGCCTCGGTTATCCGTTAGAACAGATCCGTAGTATTGTCTGGCGCAACGAAGAAGGAAAAATCATCGAAAACCAAGTTCGGAAGTTGAATTGGCAGTTAGATGACCTGCCGCATCCAGCATATCACAAATTTGAGTTACAACGATACATTCATTTTATTGACAAACGCTTGCCAATTGAAACTTCACGCGGCTGTCCCTATAGCTGCACCTATTGCGATGTTAAAGTGAGTATGGGGCAAGCGTTCCGCCCGCGCGGACCAGAACATATTATTACTGAAATAAAATATTTCTATGACCAAGGCTATCGCTTCTTTGAATTTGTCGACGATGTTTTTACGATGGATTTGAATCGGGCAAAAACAGTCTGTCGGATGATTTTAGAGAGTGGAATGAAATTTCGCTGGAACTGCGCCAACGGGATTCGCGCAGACCGTGTTGATGAAGAACTGTTGCGCTTGATGAAAGATGCCGGCTGTGAGTTCGTTGCCTACGGATTAGAAACAGGAAATCCTGAAATGTTAAAGATTATCAAGAAAGCGATTACGTTAGAGAAAGCAACTGAAACATTTCATCTCACGAAACGAATTGGGTTGAAATTTGCGGTTAACTTTATTATTGGCCACCAAGAAGAAACATTTGAACGGGCGATGGATTCAATTAAATACGCCAAATCAATTCCAGCAGATTATGTTAATTTCTCGAATATGATCCCTTATCCAGGAACGGAAATCTATAAATGGTTGTGTGATAATGAGAAGTCCGGACGAGCACGGTTTTTAGTGCCTAAAGAAGAATTCTTGAAAAATTCTACGACGAAGCTAGGGTTGCCTGTTTTTGAGACAAATGAATTTACGTACGAGGAACGGGTGAAGGCGTTGAAGCTAGGTCGAGGACTGGCAAAGAAGTCACATTTGAAATATCGTCTTGGACCGCTGATTGGAAGTGCGGTTTATCAAGTTTCACGTAACGATAAAGCATATAATACACTGCGACGGTTCGCAACAGGATCGCATTTTGGGAAGAGATTGTATAATCAGTTTAGAAAGGTTTATTGAAGTGGAAGGTTGTTTTTTAAATAATCGTTGATTTTCTGTACAAATGAGACAAATAGTTATGAATGGACTTCTGAAACGCATAGATCCAACCTTTGTTTTTCAAGAAGACTTGTATAAGCATGTCCCTCGCTTCGTGTTAAAAGTGGAGAAAGAAGGGACTCTTTATGTTCTCAAAGCATTTAATCATTTTGATCAGTGGGAGTGTGATCACATTGCCACAGAAGTGCGCGCTTTGGATTTAGCTTGTGATGTTAAAGGGATTACTCATCTCGTCCAGAATTATGACACTATTTCAGGTTATGATGCGATCTTAAAAGAATATCAAGAAGGACATCAACCGCGATGGCGAGAACTAGAAGAGACAGGATTACAAACACAACTAGAGAGAACAGTAGGAGAGCTCCATGAGAGGGGACTAGTAAAGTTAGAGTTGTTAACTCGAAATGTGATTATCGCGCCAGATCAAAAGAGTGTTTCGATTATTGATTTAGGTTCATGTTTATTTCAGGATAAGATCTCTCAATCACTGTTTAATGAGTGGAAAGAGATGGATTGGAGAATGTATCGGAAATTAACTGGTTCGAGATTATACTAAAACTCCATAGAAATCGAATATTAAATGGAGTTTTAGATATATATAAAATGCGCTGAAAAATGTTCGAAGTCTAGCGCATTTTAGTATATCTTGATACTTTCTACTTCACAATCTTTAAATAAGCCCCTTTCACCCACCATCTCATGAACTATGAACGGCTCTATTCTGGGGATCATCTCAAGAAGATAAACCCCCATTGGTCTTTTAAGAAATGGTCGTATCGTCACACGTTTGTGGCAAAGATGAAGTACGTGACAAAACTGTTGGAGAAGACTCCTAAAACGTATAAGATTCTTGATGCTGGCTGCGGACAAGGGTTACTCGTTGAATATTTTCGTAAGAAAGAATATGATATTACGGGTATTGATGCGTTCTACGGTTCAGAATATGTTAAGAAAGGCGACCTACTGCAAAATGATCTATTAGACAATTCTTTTGATGTGATTCTCTGTCTCGATGTAATTGAACATTTTCCGTTGTTAGAACAAGAAAAACTGATTGAAGAATTGACACGCATCTTAAAACCAAATGGCAAAATAATGTGGAGTATTCCTAATCAAGCGCATCTTTCTTCACGCGTGCTCTTTCTCTTAACGGGAGAATTATTGCGTACGGCAAAGGTAGATTATCATCCAGGTGATCGGCCGATAAGTGAATATTATCGTTTGTTGCAAAAACATTTGAGGATTACAAGAAAAAAAGGATTGTCCCCAACAATTCCGTTCTTCTTTCAATTAACCCAGGTTATACCACAATATACGGGTTGGTTATATGCAGGATTAAAACCGTTTTGTGTTATTCCAAATTGGTGTTTTAATGTGGTTGTAATTACGGAAAAGAAAGAGGTGTTAAGATGAAATGGTATCAAACGTTAGGTTGTCTTGCTAGTCTAACCAGTGTTATTGCTAATTGTTCACCACGCTATTTTGTGATTCCAAGTGATGTAAATAGAGATCGTTATGTTGACTTAGTTGTAGGAGAACAATCAGGGAATGTTTACGTCTTATTAAATTCGAAGAAACAGAAAGAAGATACGCAACGCGACGAAGTTAATAGCTATCTTAAGAATAAAGTTGTAAATCTACCGGTTAAAACAGAAGGATATACCCGTAAGACGATTGGAATGCTCCGAGAAGGAGTGAAACAACTCGGCGTGTTTGATATCAATAATGACGGACTAGAAGATGTAATCGCTGTCGATAATAGGGATGGTGTCTTTTTGTTTTATAATAATGGAGATGGAAGTTTTAGAATGGATAAGACGACGATTGTGAAATAATTATTAGATTCTTTATAGACCCAACCCCGCCAAAATATACTTTATCCCCCATGACAGCGTAATCAAGCCAAGAGTGGTGGAAATGACTTGGATCATAGTCTTACCGAGAATTTTAGTCATTCTTTCGGCATTATAGAATAGAACTGCCGTACCAAGTAGTACGACTCCGACGGCTAAACCAGTGGTAAATTTGCCATAATCATTCACAGACAAGATAATGGAAGTGATGGCTGCTGGTCCGGTTAAAAGGGGTGTACCAATAATAGAAGCGATAGCCCAACTGGAATCTCCCTCAACACGATCGACATCAACAAGGGAATAGCCTAAGACCATTTTGACACCGAGGATGCCGAGAATAATCCCCCCGGCAATCTGAAACTCAGCGATTTTCGTGTTAAACAAATCCAACAGCGTTTGACCAAAGAATAAGACGAGAAACGAAATTGTTGCGGCGACAAAGACAGCGATGATTGCCGTCGTCTTGCGCTGGATGCTCGACATCTTGCGGGTGGCGACGGTGAAAAGGACAAAACTAGCAAGAGGGTCGAAGATGACGAAGAAGAGGACGAGGAGTTGGAAGAAGGGGTCTATCATAATTATGAAAGAGGTTTTTTCTTGCAATTTTTAAGATGATCTTTAATATAATCCATGATTTCAGATATATCACGGTTAAAAGTGGAATTTACATTCGCACCGTTCAAATCTGTCTCGGAATTGAATCTAAGTTTTCCAAGTTTTAATTTCTCTTTCTTTCTATCGCCCATTGATATTTCAAGTTTACTGGTATTATACATTGAAACAGCATCTTTTTTAACTGAAAGATAAAGAGCTTCTGTTTTCACTTTTAATTGGTCTTGATTTTTCTGATCTAACTTTGTGATCTTTTCCATCGCGCTAATGATCACTTGAGCTGCCGCCCTCATTTGTGTTATTGCTTTTCTCACAAATTCAATTTCTTTTTTAACTACCGGAGAAGTGATAAAAGAAGCATAGGCCCTTAATAACTCTCTTCCATTCGCCAGTTGGTAAGTTCCGCCGTAAAATGAATGACCCATTTTATTTGTTGTATTATGAAAATTAGATTGATATTCTGTTTTCATTGCACAAGTTTGATAACCAATAGCATACCGATCTTCAGGAGTGCTGATTCTTCGTTTATATTTTTTAAAAAATTCTTCATAACCTGCGTCTACTTCTTCAAAATGTTTTTTTACTGACAATGCTGATTGCTCGGCCTCTTTTAATTTCTTCTCATAATGTTTGATGCCAGTTCCACGATATTCTAATTTTCTTCCTTCGGCATTGATATTTTTACAGAGTTCAATAATTTTTGCAGGATCGGTTTTATTACCTGTTAATCCCGCGAAAACTCCGTATGACCATCCTTCCATTGCGTCCAATGATTTATCTATATCCATAGTAATCCTCAATGATGTTATGTCAGAGACCATCTTAGTTTAAATAAATTTAGAACAACTTTAAAGTAAATACAAAAAAGAACAAGAAAAAGAAAACAATACCTCTAATTAACCTCAAAGAAATAATCCGGCAGATATTCATTGCCGCCCAAATACTCCTTCTTTGTCTGTTCATCAACGACAAATCCAGTTGGATAATTGATCTTCCAGATTTTGATCGGCCCGATTAATTGACCATTGATGATTACGAGAGGAATCTTGGCCTCATTTTCGCCATAGATTAATTCGAAAGCCGAAGTGTTAAAGTCAGGATTCTTTTGATCGAAAACGTAGAGGTTTGTCCACAAAGCGTTCATGCCTTCTTCGGAAACAAAGAGACCAGCACCAAAACTACTTTCTACCGTCCCATCATTTTTGAGGATAGGCATTATTCTGAAGCAGCCGTTATAACCTTTCGTGGAATATTTCACCATCTGCCCGTTGACAAAAAGACAGCGCAAAGGAACATCTGTTCGCTTACCGTTTTCTACTAAGGCAATCGTTGGCTGGCCCAACGTGAACTTACCTTCACTAGCATTACTCTCGGCGAGACGAAGCGGTACAAAGACAGCACCGATACCTGCGCCCTGTCGAGGGAAGACGTGACCATCCCAGGTAAAGTCATCGTCCAATGCATAACTCCCTTGAAACATTAATACAGTGCTGTTTCTTGTTTCCTGCGTTCCTTTGGGATTCATCATAAACGTAGTAATCCAACTGTAACGATCATAATCTTTATCTGAACCGATACTGGAATAAGCAGTA
>ORJL010943187.1_pt1 | contig 55585 bp, 50 predicted proteins | sample 1779941 | NCBI WGS metagenome assembly ORJL01 (sample SAMEA104232317, study PRJEB22302) | groundwater metagenome | biome: forest; feature: aquifer; material: groundwater | place: USA | collected 2011-08-07 | depth 5.8 m | reverse complement strand
CTAGTGTAGTGTTACAGTATTTTCTTTACAATGATTCAAGCTTATGCTATTGAAGGCTTCATGTGGAAGCCAGCCGAAAAATTGTCTATGACGGAAGAGCAGCGCACGACTTTGAGAGCCTGGGTTGGAGCAAAAACCAGCCCTCAGAGGACCGTACTGCGTGCGCGTATTTGCCTGTTGGCTGCAGATGGTTTGCCCAACAGGATCATTGCCCAAACTTTGAGAACCAGCCGTCCGACCGTCATCCAGTGGCGTAACCGATTCGAGGAACGAGGTCCGGAAGGATTGGCGGAAGATGCGCCGCATGGCCAGAGTTCGCGTGCCTTGCCCGCTGAAAAGATTGGGGCGATTGTAGAGGCCACACTGCACACCACGCCTCCGGATGCAACACACTGGTCCACGCGGGCGATGGCAAAAGTCATGGGAGTCAGCAACGCCACAGTCTGTCGGATTTGGGATGCTCACGGATTGCAACCGCATCGCGTGGAAGGGTTCAAACTCTCGAAGGACAAACGGTTTGTTGAAAAGTTGACGGACGTGGTGGGAGTATACCTGAACCCGCCGGATAAGGCCGTTGTTCTGTGTGTGGACGAAAAATCGCAGATACAAGCGTTGGATCGGACGCAACCGGGTTTGCCGATGAAGAAAGGTCGCTGTGGAACGATGACGCACGATTATAAACGCAATGGTACCACATGCCTGTTTGCGGCCTTGAATGTATTGGAGGGAAAGGTTATCGGCTCTTGCTATCCCCGGCATCGCAACATCGAATTTCGGAAATTTCTGCGGGAGATTGACCGTCAAACCCCCAAGGAGCTGGCGATTCATATGATCATAGACAACTACGGCACGCACAATCATCCCAAAGTCAAAGCTTGGTTGGAAAAACACCCCCGGTTTCATTGTCACTTCACCCCAACCTCGTCTTCGTGGCTTAACCTCGTTGAACGCTGGTTTGGAGAAATTACTCGCAAACGTATTCGGCGGGGCGTGTTCAGAAGTGTATCGGATCTTGTGCTTGCCATCGAAGAGTTCATCCGAATAAACAACACGAATCCTAAACCTTTCGTTTGGACGAAAAAAGTTGACGCTATTTTGGAAAAGGTCGCTCATTGTAAAGCCGTTACTGTAACATCACACTAGATCCCCCATCTCTTGGATACCTCCCTATGGCTCTGGCTTATGGCCAATTTATCACATATGAAGTCGTAAGTCTCAAATTTTTTTCAAGTTCGGCATTTGGAAAGTCTCAAAGTTCTTTCCCTCCTGCCACCAAGGAAATTCTTTAGGTCGGGTTCCCTTTTGGAGCGAGCATGCGGCGCAAGTTCTTTTCGTTTACTTTCAATAAATTCATTCATTATTGCAAACAGGGTTCATACCTGTATAATACTTCTGGGCATGCTGTCGCGCCCGGCATAGCGTAACAAATAGGAGGAACCTAGTAATGCAAGTGGTGAAAGCCATATTCGACGGAAAAGACATCCACCCGATCGATCCGATTAATGTAAAAAAGAAAACCGAAGTGCTCATAATCTTTCCTTCCGATGAAAAAAAATACCTACCCGCGGAGGCAAGGAAACGCTTGAGGGGATCTGGTAAGGGTGAGTCATTAACGGAAAAATTGTTGAAATCCAGGGCTGAGGATATTAGGAGCGAGGTGAACAAGTAGCCTTGGAACGTGTAAAGCTTATCCAATCATTTGCGCTGCATATCCACAAACCGCCGCCATAGAGCAGCTTCGCCATGAGAGCGTGCCTACCCGTCATGGCAGCGAGCAACCGCTGAACCTCCCCCTGGGTAAGCACGGTGGGCGGCCTTTGCTGGCGTTTACTGCGGACAGGGGTAATTTAAGTGACCAAGGGCTTGTCAATGACATCCTTCCACATCCTTTGCCCCGAGCATGTTCGGATGCGTCTTGCCGCCGAAGGGATGAATATAGCGAAGTATCCACTGGCAATAGGTCTGCTCTATGCGTAGGCGTAGTGATGGTAACGGAGCACCTCGCGTACCTGGTCCATGAGCGTGAGGCTGGGATCGGGGTGGAATTTTTGTTTATTTTTCTTTTGACTTTCCATATGTTAGACTATAATATCGCAATATATGGAAACAAATAAGAAAAAATACAATACGCGGACAGTAACAGGGTAAATTTTCCACATCTCACGATTAATATCACAATAAGCGGAAATTACGTTCACCCATAGGGGGTGATATGACGGACAAGTTTCCATTTATTGCACTGTTAGAAGCAAAAAATATGGTCAAAACTAAGCAAAGATTACCCAAGTATAAGCAGAGATTCCTTGAAGACTTACAGTATGGATTGGAACACTCGGTTAACTATTTTGCAGACGAAAACAAGCAGACCAGAGAATCATGGATAGTTCACGAATTTCTTAGCAATTTAGAGCTACCATTCCTTGAAACAGAAATAATTACCTCTCCGAGTGATCCACCTGATGTTATTTTCCGTGATGCCCTGTTTGAAATTAAAGAAATACTTGATCACGGACGCAGAAGGCACCAGGAGTTTAAGGAACAGTTAATCAGGTCATTTACTGTTGAAGATCCAGCCGACCTTCTCAGCCCTTGCGTTTTAATATATGATTTAACCCCTCAAGACATTATTCAGTTGATTGAAGAAAAACTGAAGCAACTCGAAAAGAAATATGCACCCGCTGTGAGATTTAAGCTGGATTTACTTTTCTATATAAACTGGATCCACCATACCCTAAAGATCGAGAGAATGCCTGATCTGAACGGTCTGGAGAAATTTGGCTGGCGGTCTATCACAGCTTTGTTCGGATGGGCAAGTATCATATATTACGCCAGTGATGCTGCTCCAGGCTTTCTTCAGGAAAAACGGAGTCAACTTATTGTGAAGACATTCTAACCAATCAATCAACCCGACCGGGAATACACGCGGTGCAAAAATAGCAAAGATAGTGGCCCGGCGGGTTATCGTTTTCGTTGGCCAAGCAAAACATGAACGAATAGGAGAACAGAATGCCCGTCGCGATAGAAGAAATCCCTTGCACCTCTGCCGAAGAATTTCTTAAGATTTTTGACCGGGATAATCCCATTTGGGCAGATAGCATGAACTTCTGGGTTTTTCGTGGTCATTCGGACGACGCATCCTACAAGCTTATCCCAGCCGCTCTAAGAGCAGTGCCACATGAAGCTGAACTTGGAAATACTCACAACCCAGTGAAAGGAATTCAAGCCACGAATGAGAAACAGATCGAGGCAGAACTTCAAAGGCTTCAGGAGTTCTTTTGGGCAGTGGACAGCCAAGGGCTTGAGGTCCCCGGTGATAGTAGCTTTTTGCGGACACCGGCAGGCTGGAGACAACTTAGAAAGAGCATACAAGAATCTGGATGGCCACCGGATGGTTTGCTTCCCCTTTTGGCATTAGCTCAGCACTATGGCGTACCGACACGATTGCTGGATTGGAGCGATAGGCCTTTGGTTGCAGCATTTTTCGCGGCAAGAAGTGCGGCCGAGAAGCCTTCTGGCAAACCTCTTAGCGTGTGGGCACTCGATATTGATTGGGTCATCAATGTGGCGTTTCCAGATGTCCGACCCGCCAGAAAGATAAGGAAGATGTCAGTATATGTTGTAACAGCACCACGTGCTACAAATCCGAACCTGCACGCACAAGGCGGGGTATTTACGACCGAAAATCTTGTTAAGAGTGATTTTCCCAAGAAAGTAGCTGTTTCTTCCGTAAACGCAATGGTTCAGAAGAAATGGAAGGCGAAGAAATACATAAGACCAGTAATGGCCCACGTTACTTTGCCGGGAGGAGAAGCGAACAAGCTACTCCGTTTACTGAACCAGGTCCAGATCAATTCTGCGACTATATACCCCGGGTATCAAGGGGTCGCTAAATCTTTGCAAGAGAGAACGTACTGGGACAAAAAGGAGAGAACTCTTTATTGGCTGAAACCGTAGAGTGGCCAACAAATCACTCCAGCCGACCCGAATACACGCCGTGCAAAATAGCGCAATCAGTGGCCGGGCGGCTGATTTCGGGCGATAGGCAGTATTATGCAATCGCGTAATTAATATCCAAATTCCAAAACTGAAAGTGAACAAGGAGAAATAGAAATGAACAGAGATGAGTGTTTGGGTGCAATAAGTACTGCATTTGGCGGCGTTTTTGTTTGGGCTGTTGTTGGCTTTTGGAATGTCATTATCGAAACATCACCAAAAAGAGAATTGGTTCTTACGAACTGGTTTGTACATCAAAACATAGATAAAGATGGCTTGCTTCCAGAAGAATTTGTTGAGATTCTGCGATCAATAAATGAAAATGATTGGTTCAAAGCAGAAGACGGGAGCCTACTAAAAGTCTACGGGTTTCCTTCGAACCTTAGATCAATGCCGCACGACAGTTACCCAGCCAGAAAATAATTGCCGCCTAACCCGGCAGTCAACCGGAACTGCCTGGTACGCCGCTCAGGCCGGTTACTTCTACGTTCTATGATAAATAACGACGAATGCGAAAATAATGATAAATGAATCCTGGGATCACCACCAAATCGAAACTTAAAAGGAAGACAATAAACGGATCATGGAACAAATGATAAAAAATACCATCATCTTCCTTTCTGGTAGTGCAACTGGCGGTGTCATTGTCTACTTCTTTAAATCTCTCTATGAGCATTACTTGGCTCTTTCTCGCAGTATTGAGGTTTTGAGAATCACTGAAAGCAACAAAGCGGCTGCTGACATTCGCGGGGCTTTCGCCCCTGCACTTGCCATCCTGTATTTGGCTAAAAAACACAGGAATTATTCTGGCGACACCGTTCCCCCCTTTGACGTTGACAGATCTCTCAAAGAAGCTCTGCTCACTCAGGCATCCGCCATTGAAGTATTCAGGCCCCATGTCTCCGAAGGCAAAAGAACTGCATATCAAGAAGCATGGGAAAAATATCGCTACGAAGTATTTAATTACGGCTTTGACGCAACAACATTCAGAACTGACGTGGATGATGCGTGGAAAGTATTTGAAGACCTTATTCATGCCATCCTCCAGTTTGCAGAAATTAAAAACAAATAAATGAAATACACACAGAACAATGCCATCAAGACCGACGCCGAATAGCGTCGGTCATTTTTCCGCAAAGGTATGTGGCGGCGCGGCTTATGGCCGGCGTTATGCCTTTCTTCCTGAAATATGAAGGCAATTGCAATGAGTTCCTATAGAACATGGGAAACTGGTTATGAAATTTCAATTACGTATTGGAGAACACAACGTGAACTTTACAGAAAGAAAAGTCCGAAATGCATCTACGACCAATTTGAGCGGCAAGTTGGCATTAATAAAGGCAATTTTGTGGAGATGGTTGCGAAGAAATTCTTTGAAGACCGGGGGTCCTGCGTTGAAAGCTTCTTCTATCTTGTCCGCAATAGAAAGAAACGTGAATCAATGTCCGGCTTCAAAAAGATCCTTCAAATATTCGGAGAGAAGAAAGTTCGTCAACTTATATCTGAAGCTGATAGAGCTTTCCGTTCATCAGGCAAGAAAATAGCTTCTGGAGATCCCGACCTCTTCGTTTACAATGAACAAACAGAGGAGTACTTCTTCATAGAAGTAAAAGATAAAGACCAGGTTACCGGCAACCAAAGAATTCTTTTCCCGCTGCTTCAAAAGCATCTTTGCCCCGTGTATGTTGCAAGAGTTGCGCGAGAAGAGTAAATTGGAGCGGTGGAGATTGAGAAAAATAGAATGATGGGATAGAAAATGCCCACAATACTTAGAGTTGGACCTTATCGTTTTTTCGTTTATGCTTGTGACCGTGACGAGCCAATTCACGTGCATATTGAGCACAATGATAATATTGCCAAATTTTGGCTTGAGCCGATAAGATTGGCTAACAGTGGCGGTTTTAGCCGGCTGGATTTGTCGAGAATATCCGAGATGATTGAAGAAAATAGCGAGACAATAGTGGAGGCATGGCATGAGTACTTTGGCGATTGAAATCAAGGTGCCGCTTGCAGAAAGCGTATCTGTAACAGATGATACTTTGTCAGTTAATTTGAGTGATGGCAGGACAATCTTAGTTCCGACAGCCTGGTATCCCCGTCTACTCCACGCGACGCCGAAAGAGAGAAGAAAATGGAGACTGATTGGCAGGGGCCATGGAATCCATTGGGAAGACATAGACGAGGATATCAGCATAGAGGATTTATTGGCAGGAAAACCATCGGGGGAAAGTCAGACTTCCTTCAAGAAGTGGCTTGAGGCGAGAAAAACACGCCTAACAGGACACTCAACGCGGACCGCCAAAAAGCCGGCGGCCGGTTAACGTCGTCAATAGGACGGACCGCAAGCGGTCCGTCCTATCGTCGCCGGATGCTTCGCTGACGACGTTAGCATTTGTACCCATATTTACTGAGGTACACATTTATGAAAGCAAAAATCTATGTAGAAACAACCATTCTTAGCTACCTCACTGCAAAGCCGGGTAGGGACCTTGTTATTGCAGCACACCAGCAAATCACTCAAGAATGGTGGGAAGCCCGCCGGCAGAGTTTCGACTTATTCATATCTGAATTGGTTATCCGTGAAGCTGGAGCCGGGGATGCAGTCGCAGCTCGAAAGCGCCTTGATGCTCTGAAGGAGATCGCCCTGCTCGAATTAAACGAAGAGGCACTGTATTTGGCAAGAGAACTTGTAGCTTATGGGGGACTTAAGCCATGTGGAATGATCCGATAGTTGAGGAAGTAAGGAAGATTCGTGAAGAACATGCTGCACGATTCGGCTATGATCTTAAAGCCATTTATGAGGACTTGAAAGAAACAGAAAGACAGTCTGGACGAAAGATAGTAAGCCTGCCTCCAAAGAGATTGAAAAAAAGGCGGGGAGAACGTGCATTTGGAGGGTCTCGATAGCATTGGCACTATATTCAGAAGGCTCATCTTGAGGAATTTCAGTAACATGAGTGCGCTAACCATTCAATCAACCCGACTGCGAATACAGGTGCTGCAAAAATTGCGCACGTCTCGCCCCGGCGGGTTATCTTTTCGTTGGGCGTCAAGGATTAAAACCAAGTATGGTAAATGGGAACGGTTCTAATTATTGACTGATTATTTCAGGGCGCCTATCCCGGCAGGGAAAAGAACATGGCTTTCATGAAATCACGGGTAAATTCGCTATCCGTTGACAGCTCGAGGTATTCTGCCTCGGCGGCAATCCTTTCCGCTTCCCTCCTTGCTTCTTGCGACAGGAGCGCCATCCGGGCGCCGCTTCCGGCGGCGTTGCCGATTGCTTCTATCCTTTCCCGGGGCAGGGCCGGCAACATGCCGGTGGCGATGGCATTATCTATATCAATATACTGACCGAAGGCTCCGGCCATAAAAATTTTCCCGAGCTGATCCTCCCCGATTTTTTTCCTGCGCAGCAGTATTTTACAGGCGGCCTGGATCGCGGCTTTCGCTTTTTGAAACTCGACAATGTCCCGCTGACTGATGACGATGTCTTTTCCCAGGTCTGTTTCCTCCTTCCAGGCCAGCACAAACTCCCTTTCTCCCTGGGCGCTCATCCGCAAGCGCGGGGTTGCGGCCTCCGCTTTCAAGACGCCATTGCGCTGCAGCAATCCCATCTGCAAGAGTACGGCGACGGCATCCACCAAGCCGGAGCCACAGATGCCGATAGGTTTCTGGTTGCCGATTGTTTTATATTTCACCTCACCGGAGGCGCCGGTCACCCAGATCCGTTCCAGGGCTCCCCTCACCCCTCTTACCCCGTGGGTTATGTGCATACCTTCAAAAGCCGGGCCGGAAGGACAGGAGCAGATGATCGTTCCCTCGTTGCTGATCAGGGCGATTTCCGTATTGGTACCAATATCCAGGATCAACTTGCTCTCCTCCTGAAGAGCGAGACGGCGGGCAATCAGCTGGACGCTTACGTTGTCCCCCCCGACAAACCCGGCGATGGAGGGAAGGAGATATATTTTTCCGCTTTTATTCATGAGGAGAGGAGGTGCCAGTTCGCCGGCAGAAAGAGTGATCGCCCTCGTCGTTACAGGACGGTAGGGAGAAAAACCGAGCGACCGGGGGAACAAGCCCAGGAAAAGGTGCTGCATGCACGTATTGCCCGCGCAGCAGCAATCGACGATCTCCTCCGGCTTGAGGCCCGCGGCGGCACAACAGTCGGCGATCAGCTGATTGATGGACGCAATGACGGCCGACTGCAAGCGGGCCGTGTTTCCTTCATCGGCCATGGCAAAGGATATCCTGGTCATCAGGTCTTCGCCCATCTCGGCCTGGGCGTTTCCCCGTGAGGAAATGGCCATTATTCTGCCATCGCTGAGATCAAGGAGATAGCAGACAATGGTGGTCGTTCCCACGTCCACGGCCACCCCGTAAGGTCCCCTGCTCCCGGCTTCGGCCAGGACGATAATCTCCCGGCCATTCCAGACCAGGGCTTCCAGCGCTGCGCACTCCCCTGAGGTGTCGCTGATCCGGGACAGTTGGCGCAGCGCTTCCGCGCCAAAGGTTAGGCCGGATAAGCCATGTTCCTCCTCCAGGAAAGCAAGGATCAGTTTCTCAAAGGAGGAAAGGATTCCCGGGGCGGGCAGAGGCAGTTCGAGGCGGTACCTTTTGACGGCAGCATTCGGTTCCACGGCGACACTCACCCCGGCGGTATGGATCTGGAGGTCTTCCGTTGCTTCCCCGGGAATTTCTATGACCAACTTGGCGGCGGCTGGGGTCCAGATGGCGCAGCTGAGCCTCATTCCCCTCTTAATTTCCTCAGGCGCTAAAAGATTTTGTTCCGCTTCCGTCAAGGGGCCCAAGGCCTCCCTGCCCTCTTTAACGACCACGCGGCAGCGACCGCAGGTACCTTTCCCTCCGCAACGGAAGGAAGGGGCAATATTCAGTATCCTGGCCAGCTCCATGATGCTGGCGCCCGGTGAGGCGGCAATTGATTTTTCCGAGGGCAGGAACGTTACCGTGCATTCATTCATTTCATAAGACCTGGCAAAAAGAGGCTTATCTGGGGAAAGAGCACCAGCAGCACCAAGGTTAATAATAGCGGGATCAGGAAAGGCAGCGATCCGGCAAAGCACTCGTTGAGCGGCCTCCCGCACGACCCGCTCAGGACGTAAACATTCATGCCCACGGGTGGCGTCAATAAAGATATCTGCGCCACCAGGGTAACCAACACGCCAAAGAGCAGCGGATCGAAACCCAATTTATCGATCACCGGAAAAACCACGGGCAGGGTGAGAAAAAAAAGCGGGATCGAATCGATAAAGCAGCCCAGGGGGATGTAAAGAAGGAGGATCAGGGCAAGCACCCAATAACGATTGATGGGGAGCCCGATCATATACTCGGCAAAAGCCTGGGGTATGCCGCTCAGCCCGAGAAAGGTATTAAAGACCTTGGCACCGATAATGATGGTGAAAATCATGCAGGATGTCTTGGCCGTATCGGTCAGCGCGGCCCTCAGGACCTTCCAGGGCAATTTCCCGGTAGAAAGCAGGATCAGAAAGGTCATAAATGCGCCGGCCCCGGCCGCCTCGGTAGCGGTAAACAAGCCGCCCACGATGCCGCCGACAATGACGCCGAAGAGAACGGCGGCCCACCAGATCTTTTTCGTGCTGGCGAACCGCTCCCTCCAGGTAAAACGATGTCCGCTCCCCGGGGCCAGTTCAGGATACCGGCGCACTAAAAAAAGCACCATCAGCACCAGCATCAAGGCGGTGACAATTCCCGGGAGGATGCCGGCAATAAACAGGGGTCCGACAGGCACGGCACATACATAGCCATAGACGATAAAGGCCAGGCTGGGGGGAATCATGATGCCGAGGCTCGCTCCAGAAGTTATACAGCCGTAGGCGAGCCTGGGATGGTAATGGTAACGTTCCATTTCCCGCAGGGCTACGGGACCGAGGGTGCCGACGGCCGCCATACTCGAACCGGTGCAGGCGCCGAAAAACACGCAGGCGGCAATCGTCGCATAGGCGAGCGATCCCCGAACCCGCCCGGACCAAGCATAGGCAAACTCATAAAGCTGCTTGCTTATTCCACTATAGTAAAGGAAGTTGCCCATCATGATAAAGAGCGGAATAGCGGTAAGAATATAATTCGAGCTTTCGGAATAGGCGGCCAGCCCCAGGGTGGCGACACCGGCGCTAAAACCCCTCAGCAAGGCAATGCCGATGATTCCCGAGAGAGCGAAAACAATGGCAATTTGCACGCGCAGGATGAGAAGTGCCGTAAAAATCACCAGAGGCAGGAGGAGAACCAGGGTATCCATCACGATGCCCGCCTTACCACAGGAAAATGATCACCCGTCACGTGCCGCTCCTCAGTGTTCATGAAGAGGCTCGCTCTGACGGACTGCCGGTCTCTTCCTCAAGAGCCCCGCCAACCGCACCAGCAAAACCAGGCAATTGGCGGCGGCAGCCAGAGGAATGATCAGTTGGAAGGGGTAAAGAGGGATCTGGATAATCGGAATCAGCTCGCCCAATTCGTAGTTTCTTTGTACCAGGGCCATTCCCTGCCATGTGACGAGGGAGAAGATCCCCAGCACGGCAAGATTGTCAAATACTTCTATCCTCCTTTGCTGGGAAGCCGAAAGGCGGGAAAAGACGATGTCCATCTCAATATGTCCCCTTGCCAGCTCGGTTATGGGCCAGGCCAGGCAGATAATCCACACCTCCATGATTTCACTGAGTTGGTATGCGCCGGTGATGGGATAGCCCACGTACCTGCCCAGGACGTCGAAAGCGGTCATAAACATTAAAGCCGCCAAGACAACAAGGGACAAGGCAAGAGAAACATTTGCCAGTCTTTTCACGTACTTTTCCAACTGCTCCATACATTGGCCCCGCTAAATCCTGTGGTTTTAGAATACCTCAGCCAGGTAAGGCTCCGCACCATATTTTTGCTTCATGAACTGATGATAGTCCCGGGCTGCCTTTTTCATGGGATATCCGGAAGCCTCGTATTTATTAATGTACGCTTTTAGTGAAGGCGCCACAATCTCCTTCATTCTCTTGAGGTCCGAAGCAGGCAAGGGATAGATTTTGGGCTTGTTATGTTCGATTGCCTTGGCATCGTTTTGGTCGTGGCTCCGCGTGGACAGCAAGGCATAGTCGGCACTCCGCTTCTGCAACAGGCTCTTCGCCTCCTCCGGCAGTTTTTCCCAGGTTTGCTTGTTTATCACAATGGCAAAGGCAAAGGTTAAAAAATTGACCTTGGTGATTTCCTGGCACACATGGGCCAGGCGGAAAACGTCCAAGGTCACCAGGGAAGTGAAGGCACCGTCTATCACGCCTCTTTCGAGGGCCGGATAGACTTCCGGCATAGGGATATTCATCGGCGTTGCGCCCAGGGTGGTGATTAAATCTCTGGCCGCTGTCCCGGGGATTCTGATCTTCTTGCCCCGCAATTCGGCGAGGGTTGTTGCCGGCTTAGTCCCCTTCCTCCAAAGGAAGTGGTTGGGAGTCCCGGTGTATGCGTAGAGAAGTTTCACATTTTCGTATTCCTTAGCGAGATATCCCTTCTTCATCAGCTCGGTCATGCCATCGGCCATTGCTTCCCCAGAAGGCGCATAAGAAAAGGTCAGAAGATCGGTAACGGGAAAACGGCCGGGGGTGAAAGATACATTCAGATAAGCGATATCAGCGATTCCTTTCAGAGCCAGTTCATAATGCTCCTTGGCCTTGCCTAAGGTTTCGGCATGATAAAATTTCAATTTTACCTTCCCCTGCGTGGCCTGCTCCAAGTCTTTGCCCATCTGCTGCCAGGCGGGAAGCGCCGGGTCTTTCTCTGTTCCCCAGCTGGAAAAGGACAGCGTCATGGGCGTTGACGAAGCCGCCTCCACCGCTGGAAGCCAAATCGCCGCCAACCACACCGTTGAGAAAATTACCGCTATCCAGACTACTTTAAGCCGTGCATTCATATCGTTCCTCCAGAACTTGTCAATGACCTACATCAGGCGCCAAGGCCACTTGCTTTTTTCTTTTCACCCACTGGATGGCTAAACCGATCCCGAGCAAGATAATACCGGGAGCAATGGTTGTGAACTTGGGATAAAAGAGCAAAAAGCCGCCCAGGAGCCATAGGAGCCTTTCGGGCCACGTAAGATGGGTAAGGCTGTAACCTTCGAAGGCCACAGACAGGGCATAGATGGCGACAAGGGCGCAAAGGGCCGCAAGCGCCACTTCCTGCCACGGCCCGATCCAGAGCAAGGCCGGCTGGTAAATGGTGATGAACGGGACAAGATAGGCCACGATGGCGAGCTTCATAGCCTGGTAACCCACCCGCATCGGGTCGGCGCCCGCAATGGCCGCCGCCACATAAGCCGCCGGGGCATAGGGCGGCGTGATAAACATGGAAACTCCCACATAGAAGATGAAAAAATGGGCGACGAGGACGGGCACACCCATCTGAACAAGGGCGGGAGCGACCATGATGGCCATGAGAATGTAGGAGGCAATAGCCGAGATGCCCATCCCCATGACATAGATCGCAACGGCGGTGAGGATAGACAAGAGTAACAGGCTGCCGCCGGATAAATCGACCAAAAAGCCCGCCAAGTTGATTCCCAATCCCGTCAGCGTAACAGAACCAACAATAATGCCCGCCAAACCGCAGATCGGGGTGACTTCGATCATGCTCTTCCCGGCGCTTTCCAAAGCCCTGAAGGTCTTGGCCCAGGTAAACCGGTTCTGCCGCGTGGTGAAAGTCAGGATGATCAGTGCGCCCAGGGCGATGAAAACCGCTGTCGTGGGTTCTTCTTCGAAGACCATCAGCCAGAAGACGAGCACGGCAATGGGGATGAATAATAGCCAGCTTTCCTGGAGAGCTTTTTTCAGATCAGGAAGTTCCTTTTTGGGCAAACCGACGAGCCCCGTCGCCGCGGCGCGCAAGTCCAGTTGAAAGAAGAGCGAAAGATAGTAAAGAATCGCGGGCAGGATGGCCGCGACACAGAGCCGGCCATAGGGTATGCCTGTGAAGTCGGCCATGACGAAGGCCACCGCTCCCATCACGGGGGGATCGAGGATACCGCCGCAGGCGGCGGCCGCCTCGGCAGCCGCGGCAAAGGTCGGACTATAGCCGATCCGCTTCATGAGGGGAATCGAAAAGTTGCCGATCACGCCTATTTCCGCAATGGGGCTGCCGGTCACCGTGCCGAACATGGCGCTGCCGACGACAGCCACCTTGGCTGGTCCACCCCGCACATGGCCGAGTAAGGCGAGCGATAGTTTCATGAAGGTTTCCCCCGCGCCGGAGACATCGAGAAAAGCGCCGAAGATCATAAAGCTCACAATAACGGTGGTGGCAATGCCCAATACCATCCCGAAAATTCCCTGGTCGGAAAGGTAAAGATAGCTCATCACCCGCGCCCAGGAATAGTTCGGCCCGTAAAGTACCCCCGGAAACAGGTAGGTGAACTTGGCGTGGATGATGAAAAAAAGTACCACGATGATCATGGCCCAGCCCATGGTTCTTCTTACCGTCTCCAGGAGCGCCACGATCGTCAGGAAACCCAACATAATCTGATAGTTGGTGATGCCTGCGCCGCCGGACACCAAGATGGTTTCATAATTCACGGCAATGTAGAGAATGCCCACCAGACTAAGGGCGGCAAACAGCAGGTCATACCAGGGCACCCTGTCCCGGGGTGCGGACTTAACAGCCGGCACAAGCAAAAAAACCAAGGTGAGGACAGCCGCCAGAAATAAGGCATTGTGGGTTCCGGAGTAGATGAATAGGCCCAGAGGGGTGAATAAGTTCATGATGAAAAGGAAGGAATATACGGGAAGCGCAATCGCCAGAATCCGCGTCACCATCCCCAGGGCGCCGGTAAGCCTGCGGTGCCGTGTACCTTCCTCGGGAATATTTACTGCAATTTGGCCGTCCTCCGCTCTTTCCTTCATATTCCCCATCCCCCTGCCCCCCGTTGTACTGTCCCTGTTCACGCTTGATGCGTTCGTAAAAGTCGAAAAGCCTGTCATTGCGAGGAGCATAGCGACGAAGCAATCTTGTGCTATTAGGTGGTTACGATCGTGAGATTGCTTCGCTATGCTCGCAATGACAGCTAAAAAGGACTTTTTACGAGCTCGTCACGCTTACTCGATTATATTATTCGGCAATTACCGTAAGTGCCTCTTTCCAGCAGGTATCGCTGCAGTGCCGGCAGGCCAGGCAACTCGCCAGATCGATATAGGCGAAGACTTTATCGCCAAGCTGTGCGGCTTTCTTCACTGCCCGGTCCGATTCAACATCGGCAAATGTTATGTTGCGTTCTTCAGGAGACAGTTTTGCGATTTCTCGGCGCCGCTCTTCTCCTAAATCCTTCCAGCGATAGTAAACACCGACCGGGCAGACCAGGCGGCAATCTCCACAGCCAACACACTTTTCCGGATCGATTACGATGGTTCTCCTCATCTTGGTCATCCTCTCTCCTTGTTAAAATCGACAACCAAGTCTTTGATGATCGCAAACTTGGGATGGGGAGCAATGACCATCTCTTTTTCCGCTAATTTCTGGCAGGCCAGAACCGGCTCATTGTTTACTGTTAAGGCACAACCGGAGCAGGTTCCGTTGTCACACCCCTCCCGGAAGGCAAGGGTTGGGTCATGCTCCTCATAGATAGTTTTAATTACTTCTAAGACAGTGCGTTCCTGGTAGGGTATGTTGTCATAGGTAGCATATTTTGCTTCTCCATCGACCGCCGGGTCAAAACGAAAAACCTTAACACTTGCCAGCTCAGACATCAGCCGCCACCTCCTTCCCCTCCTCGGGTTTGATGAAGCTAAAGGCAACGGGCTGCACGTCTACCGCCATTGTCTTCCCATCCTGTTTGATAACGACATTCTTGAGCCAGTTGGCGCCGTTGCGGGGAAAATCGTCACGGAAGTGAAGGCCCCGGCTTTCGGTTCGGGTCAGCGCACCAAGTAGCGTCATTTCGCCAACGGTTATCATATTCTCGATCTCCAGGCACTGCCACCAGTCCAGGTTATACCTCCTGTTATGGGCCTTGGCGCCCAACCGGGGTAACTTTTCCAGCTTGATCCTTTCCAGCTCCCGCAACGCCTTTTCCAGCCCGTCTTTGGTTCTCCCGGCAATGTGGGCATGCTCGGTCAGGATATCCTGTATCTCATTTTTAACGGCAAAGGCTCTCAGATCACCTTCCTGCTCCAGGGGAAGGTAGATTTTCCGGCGGAGGGCATTTATCTGTGCCTCATCTGTCCTGGGAGTGGGTAATTTCCTGGCCTCGGCAGCGGCCTCTCTCCCGGCAATTGCCCCGGAGGCGAAGCAGCTGATCATTAAATTCCCTGCCAGGGTATGGGCGCCATCGAAGCCGCCGATCAGCTCGCCGGCCGCGTAGAGACCGGGAACGCTGGTGCGGCAGCCTTTGTCTACCCGGCAGCCCCCCAGCGTGGACATGGCCGTGGGGAAGAGTTCCACGGCTTCGTTGCTGATGTCGATGCCCGAGGCTATCATCTGCTGGTACCAGATGGTGCTCTTGGCCCGGCCCAGGTATTCCTCGATGATGTTGATGGGTACATGCCTGAAGGACAGATAGATCCCTCCGTGCGGGCCGCCCCGGCCGGCTTTGGCCTCCATGTAGATAGATTGCGGGCGGGCAAGACCTCTTCTGCGATAACCATCAAAGAACTCATAGCCACTGCGGTTCATGAACTTGCCCGACAGGCCGTAGCGGAGATTAGCGGCCCAGATATTGACGCACCGCAGTTTCGGCCAGACGGCACAGTAGGGGTAGAAATCAATCATCTCCATGTCCATGAATTCAGCGCCTGCCCGGTAGCCCATGCCATACCCCCAGCCGGTAACAGCGGGCCCGGTAAGGTGGGGTTTGAAACAGGAAGCATAGCCCCCCGTAGCGAGGATGACTGTTTTTGCCCTCAGTACCCTGAACCCGCCAGTCACCATGTCGAGACCGACGGCGCCAACCACCCGGCCGGCGGCGGTCAGCAGGTCCGTAACCAATAACTCTTCGAGGAAAGGTATCCCCTGAGCCCGAACCTGATTGGGCAATACCCGTCGGTGTTCAAGCCCTTTTATCTCACCGGGCGATTTGGTTTTTTCCAGGACCAGGCAGCGTGCGTAAGAGTGCCCGGGCATGAAGTCCTGAATGAATCGCTCACCCTCCTTCCAGAATCTTTCACCCCATCTGTCCAGGTCCGTGATGCAGGAAGGGCTTTCCCGGAGTATGGCCAGAACCAGGTCCTGGTTATTGATGTAACTGCCGTTTCTGATGGTATCCCGGGCGTGTACTTCCGGACTGTCCGGCGGGTAGAGGGCGGCCTGGAAGCCGCCACCGGTCATCCAGGTTACAGCACTGTCTTTACCCAAAGCGCCATTGGAAAGGAGCAATACCTTGGCTCCCTGCTCCTGGGCCCTGGTTGCCGCCATGATGCCTGCGGAGCCGGCGCCGATAATCAGGACATCGGTTTCCCCAGGTTCAGTGTTCATAATTCATTGTTACCTTTCTCCCAGCATGCATTCCCTGTTGCTACAGGTTCATCAACTTTTTGGCATTATCCTCAAAAATCATCTTTTTTTCCTGGTCACTGATGGCCATCCGTTCTACCGATTCGATTGTTCTCCAGATCATCCGGTCCCCAAACTCGGAATCCATAGGCATATCCGTTCCGAACAAGAGATGGCCAGCGCCGAAGAAGGCATGGCCGCACATCAGTCCGTTGGTACCGCCACTCAAGGCGGTATCCACATAAAACAACTTGAAGTACTCTATCGGATGTTTGCTGAGCTTGCCTTGGTGATCCATCCCGAAGATTTTATCAGAGGCCAGGTAACTCTCGATAATCCTCTCATCAAAAAAAGGCACCAATGCTCCGCAGTGATGGATAACAATCTTGAGCTGCGGGAATCTTTCGTAAAGACCGCTCAAGACGAGATAAGTCATCGCGGCGGTGGACTCATAGGGCCAGCCAAAGACATGACTCAGAAAAAATTTTTTGTAATCATCGCGCTCAATGGGCAGATCCGGATGAATCCAGATCGGCAGATCAAGGTCCGACATCTTCGCAAAGATGGGCAGGAAATCCTCCATATCCAGTGGTTTATTTCTTATGGGAGTTAATAACAGCACCCCCTTGAGTCCTAATCCTTGGACAGCCCGATCGATTTCCCGGACAGCCTCATCCATATCTGTCATAGGCACTGAGGCAACACCGGCTGCAAATCGATCGGGGTATTTATTGACGATTTCGGCCATTTCATCATTAACCAGTTTGGCAAAGTCGGCTCCATATTGCGGATCTTCCAAGATGGAAGCCGCGGTTTTGGTGATGGTCACAACTTGCCGCACGTCTTCATACTTATCCATGATCCGGAACCTGCGGTCCAGGTCATAGATCGTGGGCATCCGGGCCACCTGAGCTTCAAGGTGGGGAGCTACCCTGCCCAGAGCTGCCTTATATTTTGGCGGCACCAGATGGGTAAAAATGTCAATCTTCATCTTTTGGCCTCTCTTTCAAATCTTCTTCCGTCTCTGGGCGATCTTTTCTCCCGTCTTATAATGTTCCCCTTTTAAGGCGAGTTCCGCTTCTTCTTCATCCTCCGCTGTCCAGTATCCTAAAGAAGATCCGAACCAGGGAACTTTTGGCTTGATGGCCGGAAGCCCCTCTTCCTCCCAAATCTTGATCGCATTTATCATAAATTCTTTTTTGGGGAGCGACGTAGGGGGATAAGCCCATTTCCGGGTGGCATCGATCAGTATCGAGGTAGTAGGAGAATGTCCGCTCACGGCTGCATGCTCCGCCGGCGGCACCGCCGAGGGATCGAGATGGAATTCCTTCCCCGGGGTGACGCGAATGTCGCGGTCCGGCTGCACCCGCCAGCACAAAGCCCAGATGTAAGAGTCCGGATCGCGGGGATCAATATCATCATCCACGGCAATGACCCACTTCAACTGTCCGGGGTGCATTGCTACCGCTCCGTTCAGGGCCCGCCAAGGCAAGGTGGGGTCTGTCTTTTTCATGCTGATGACACAGAACTGCTGGGTGCCGCTTTCTTCATGCAGGGCCACATCCACCAGGGTGGAGATGCCCAGGTCATGTTTGAGCAGTTTGTAGTAAACGGCCTCATTGCCGACGGCCTTGATAAGGCTGCTCTCGCTGGGCGGAAACTGACTGAGATAAGTATTCCAAATGGGCCGCTTGCGGTGCGTGATACATTTGATATTAAGGAAAAGATTTTCCGTACGCATGCCCATGTACCCCGTGTATTCCCCAAAGGGGCCCTCGCTTTCCAGGCAATCGGTGGGAATCTCTCCTTCGAGAATCACTTCGGCCGTGGCGGGCACCTCCAGATCAACGGTTTTACATCTGATCACGTCCAAGGGCTCCCGGGCAATTCCTCCGGCAATTTCATATTCATTGATCCCATAGGGATAGGTGGTAACGGCAACCAGGCCAACCGTGGGGAGAGCGCCAAAAACAACGGCTACGGGCATGGGCACTCCTCTGTCTTTGTACTTCCTCCAGTGCTGCCGCATGTGCTTCGGATGGCGGCAGTCGCAGCCCACTCGCAACTTGTCTTTCACCATGCCTCTGTAGTTCCCCACATTGATTATCCCCGTATCGGGGTCTTTGGAAATCCAATTCGGTGCGGTGAAGTAAGGGGCATTGTCAAAACCGGGCGTAGACAAGGGTATGGGAAATTCCTCAAGACCGCCGTGCTCCAGGAGATTTTCACCCACGTGGATCTCCTCTTGGGCAGGGCCTGAAGTAATCAGGTTGGGCTTTAGGGGATGAAGTTGGGCCTCTATCAGTCTCGCATTTATCTCTTCGGGCTTGCAGGCAATGGAAAGAGCATAGATCTCCCGGGAGGCGCCGTGCGCGCCCACCAGGACGGACGCATTATATTCCTTACCCTTTATGTCGGTGATGTTTTCAAACAGGAACACCTTTCTTTCTTTTTCCGGAAGACTCCGAAATTGCAACCGCGCCAAGGGGCCGAGCTCCGTATCTTTATTGATTTTTCTTTTGATGGTCACCAGCTTTTCCCGCTCCTGCAAAATGTTTATGTATTCCCTGATATCCTTATAATAACCTTGCGTACCCATCGTTTATATCCTCCTTGGGAATTTACTTACTAACGCACCGCCGTGTATTTTTTGAAGATGGCATCAAGTTTATTCGCCAGTTCCTTATCCGCCTTAATTTCTGCCATTTCTTCCTGCAGCTCTTGTCCGGACACAAAAGCCTTCCTGGCACCGGTCAGCTTCTCCAGTCCCTTCTGCAGTTCCTCATTGTTACTGAGAGTCTGAAAGACCTTGCGCAGATACTCGACCCGCTCGGCCGGTACTCCCGGCGGCAGAATCATCGCCGTCCCACTGGCACTGATGAATTTATGGGCCGCCGCCATTTCCTTCGGGATTGCCACCCCCAGCTCCGATAGCGCCGGGGCCTGCGGGGCGCCGGCGCTTCTCTTTTGACCCACGGCAAACAAATTAACGACATAGCCATCCTTTTCATCCCGCATCGCCGAGTTATCCGTGGGGACCATAAAATCCACCTCTCCCCGGGCAATGGCCAAGGTCAGTGCTTTCCGGCCCTTGAAACCGGTGATGACGTTAGCATCTAATCCCAGAATTTCCGCCATCACGGCGCCACAGATCGCCAGCGACCCCTTGGCCGAGGTGGCGCCGGCCCGCAAACCCTTGGCTTTCCTGAGAGCGTCCAGGGTCTTATAGGGAACTTTGGGGGAAATCTGAAACATTTTCAGGGCCGGAGACACATCGGCAACAAAGTTGAACTTGTCGGTTTCATACCGCACCCCCGGGGCCTTCAGGATTTCATTTGCAATCATGGCATCTCTGCTTTTTGCGCCTAAGGTGAGACCATCACGCGCTCCTTGATTGTAGAGGTAGTTAACCCCCTCCTCGGACTTTCTGTTTTCAATCTTTACCTTGGCGCCAATTTCTCTTGCCAAAAAGGGGACAATGATTCTGCCAATGAGATCCGGACCGCTGCCCGGATCATCGATGACAATCCATTTAAGAGTCTGGCCCCGGTAAAACTCCTCCGGGGTTGCCGCTCCGGATGCCTCCTGGCTGCCCGCCATCATTGCCCAAAACACCGCCAAACAACCAATTCTTACCATGTGATTCATGATGCGCTTCATAGATACCCCCCTTCATTTACCACCCCTTAGTAAGTTAGAAATTATTTTTTGCGTTTTTCTGGCAAAAAAATAATTTCGTAAACTTACTTATCCCGTTTACCTGTGACCTTTAGGTTATCGGGGCTAAGCCAATGAATAATGGACGCCCTCACCTCCTTGTAAAAATTCTTACTTGGTAACAAAACTTTTCTGCAGTTTGTCCATATCCCCATTCCACAGGCCCTGCTCTTTGTAGTATTTGATCGCTCCGGGATGATAGGGAATAGGCAAATCCCGCACGGCAGCTTCCGGTTTCCATTCGGCCAGTTCCGGGTTGATCGCCTTGAGGGCACTGTAATTTGCGATCAGCCCCTTCACCATCCCATAAGCCAGGGCATTATCGAGGCCGGCAACTCCTATGAACAGCACGGGCGTGGCCACGACCGGCACCCCGGGGGGTATACCGACCCGGTCTGCGGGAGTAACCGCGGCCACCATGCCCGGCAAGCGGGTCCGCAAGAACGGTACCTTGTCGGCAGCAAAGGGCAGAACGAGCAGTTTCTTTTTCGAATTAACCTCCACCATCTTCGCCCCTCCGAGCGAACAGGCCACGGCATCGGTTCGTCCTTGCAGCAGGTCATTCAACGCCCGCGGTGTGCTTTCCGCTTTCAGGAGTGTTATGTCTTTATGCTGATCTAAATTGTGGGCCTTTAACTCCATATCGATTATGTCCTTGGTCAAGAGCGAGGTGACAAAGTAGGTGACCCTTTTGCCCTTGAGGTCGGAAATGGTCTTGATGCCCAGGTCTTCTCGCGTCACCAAGGCAAAATAGTTAAGATTGCCGGACTGGAGGACGCGCACGAACTTATAGGGCTTTTTGTAATCCCCTGTCCCGCTGTAGGCCCAGTAAGTCCCCATGCTGCTCAGGGTGGCCGCCTTGCCGTCGCCGTTCTCCAGCAAGTCGGCGATAACCACCGGACCCTGGGTCGGCTGGACAATCACCCGAATATCCGTTTTCTTGGTGATCACTTGCGCCTGGGCCACAGAAATCGTGTAGTTTCCCGTTCCGGCCGGATTGGTAAGTAAGTTAACGATCTTTCCCGACGAGGCGGCGAATCCAGGGCCGGCCATGCCCAGGATCAGCACGGCCGCCATCGCCACCGCGCCGGCGCCTGCTTTGCAATACTCTTTCTTTGTCATCTCTTTTTCCTCCTTTACGGCACCAAGCCGGTTATTCCCCTTACCGATGAATTCGGAAAAAGCCGAATCCATCACGTTTTACGTTTTAGGTGTTACCTGTTAAGCTACTTAAAACGTAACACTTAAAACTTAATACTTCTTCTTACCGGAAATTCCGTATTTGCCCCACTGGGCTTCCACGCGGCGCATGGTTTCCGGATCAGGCGCACACTCTATCTCGTACCGGTCGGCGTCATACTTGGTGGCATCGATGATCATCTTCGAGGTACGCGACTTGCCCGACCGTCGATCTTCCTCCGTTATGGAAGGATCCAGAATAACGCCCGTGGCCGCCTTAATGATCTCTACATCCCGGTCCGGCTGTACACGGGTAGCCAAGGCCCATTCCACCTCTACGGCATTGAAGGGATCAATATCCGCATCTACGATAATCAGGTTTTTTATAAAACGCCCGCCCCAGGTCCCCAGCACGGCCATGGCAATCATCTTACCATACCCTTCAAATTGCTTGTCAATGGAAACGACGGCATTGAAAGCGCCGGCACCGCCTTCGGTGACATAGACTTTTTTAATGCCCGGTAAAGGCACGGAGTTGATAATCTCCGTCTCTACCGGTATGCCCTTGAGTTGGCAGTCTTCATGGGGAGGTCTACCCACATAGGTCCCCACATAGATCGGATTGGTGCGATAGGTGATCGCCTTGATTTCAATCACGGGACGGGGCGCAACCAAGCCATAGTAACCGGTGAATTCTCCAAAGGGGCCCTCTTCCTGCAAGGTATCGGGAAGGACCACTCCTTCCAGGACTATCTCCGCCTCGGCAGGCACCTCCAGGGGGATCGTTTCACAGGGAACCAGGGCCACCGGTTCGCCCCGGAGCGCCCCGGCCATGGCCAACTCGTCCACGCCGAAAGGAAAAGGCGCCACCGAGGCCACATGGATCGCCGGATCGAGCCCCAGGGCGATCGCCACGGGGAAAGGTTCGTTTTTTACCTTGGCCCGCTGCAGCATGAGATGCCGGTAGGGGGCGGCCAGAATACCCAACCTGTTGCGGCTGTGGACCTGAGCCCGGTACATGGAGGCATTTCTAATTCCCGTTTCCGGATCCCTGCTTATCTGGCAGGGATAGGTGATATAGGGACCGCCGTCCAAGGCATTCCAGGTCGGAATAGGAAAGCGGAACAGGTCCACATCGTCGCCCAGCAGGATGTTCTCCTTACACGGTCCATCCTTGACGATCACGGGTTCCAGAGGCCGTGCCAGCTTGTCTTTCCAAATCTGATGCAGCTTTTCCGGCGTTGTTTCCAGGGCCATGCAGTAGCGTTTACGGGTGGCTAGTAAATTGGTTGCCACGGGCAGTTGGTGGTGCTTCGCCCGTTCAAAGAACAGGGCCGGCCCTCCCACGTCCAAAGACTTACGGCAGATGGCCCCGATTTCCCACTGTACATCAACTTCCGGAAGCACCCGCTGCAATTCGTCGTTGGCTTCCAGAAAAGCAATAAAATCACGCACATTCTTAAATGGCATGTCAGCACAACCTCCTTATCAGATAATTTCCAGCCGCCGGGCGGCCAAAATGGCTTCCATCCTATTGTGGCAGCCCAGTTTCTCGTAGATCTTTGCCAGGTGATTCTTAATGGTATAGGGACTTACAGCCAGAGTCACAGCGAGGTCCTTGTTCGAGGAGGCTTCGGTCGCCACCAAGCGCAAGATTTCGATTTCCCTTCTGGTCAACTTGCTAGGCACCGGCGCTTTGCTTTTCCTGGCAAAGTCCCTCAAGATCCCCCGGATGGTGTTGTATTCCAGCCGCGTCTCCCCTTTTATGGACGAATCTATGATATCGAACAACTTTCCCAAAGAAGAATCTTTCAAAACATACCCGCAGGCCCCCTCATCCAGAGCCCGGATCAGGTAATCTTCCCTCCGGTGCATGGTCAGCATGATCACGATGACGTCCGGGAGGATTTCCCTCAGCACCCGGAGAGTAGCAAAACCATCCCCTCCCGGCATTTCTATGTCCAAAAATACAATATCCGGCTTTTCCCGCCGGGCCAGGGAGATGGCGCTTTGCTGATCGTTGGCCAGGCCAACTACCTGCAGATGGCTCTGAAACCTGAGCAACTGGCGGAGCCCTTCGCAAAACAATTTATGGTCATCGACGATCAAGACTTTATATTTTTTTATCATCGCGAGGTATCTCTATTTCTATCTTGGTCCCCTGGCCGGGGCTGGTTTGGATTCTCATCACCCCCTGGTGATCCATGGTCTGCTCGCGCACGCTCAGAAGCCCGAAGGCTGCAGAAGTGGTCATATTTGCCAGCATATTGGGCAGCTCAAAACCAATGCCGTCATCCTCCACCGTGAGGCGCAGGAATTCATCCCCCGGCGCTATCTCTATCCGTACCCGCTTGGCATGAGCATGTTTCTTGACGTTTGTCATCAGCTCATGAATCATCCGGTAGATGCTGGCCTGGGTATCCTTCCCCCACATTTTTTCGTCGATGGTTTTGGGTGAAACCATCTCGACCGACAAGCCGGTCTCTCTTTTCATCCCGGACAAATAACCCTCCAGGGTGGTGATCAGCCCTTGTTCACGCAGACAGAGGGGATAGAGTTCATAATTGATATCCCTGGTTTTACGGACCGTCTCGGTGATGGTTTCCTGCAAGCGGAGCAGTTCCTGCAATAGTTGCCGTTTATTGTTCTTGCTATCAATGAGTTTTTCCATGATTTGGGTCTGCACCAAAGCCGTGGCCAGGGATTGCAGAACGCCGTCATGCAGGACCATGGCCAGCTCACGCCGCTCATTTTCATGGGCTTTGATCGTTTTTTTCAGTAGTTTTTGAATGGTATTCCTTTGAAACCGATGGCTTACAATAGTCGTAATCCATAGATCCTCATAGGCAAGGAAGGCGAGTTTGTCCAGAAGAGGCGCTATCTGGGTATAGGATATGGACTCGATGTTTCTTAATTTATGGAAGATGTGCTCCGTGACGGTGCCGATAAACAATTCCATGGTCAGGATCAGCCGGCGCGACTTCAAATCTTGAGAACAAAAGGGGACCACCTGAATGGCATAACTTTTGTCCTCCGAGGAGAGGGAATTGTCATATTGCCCGGTCCTCAGGTAGGCAACCTGTCGTTCCAGAATATCGGCAAATCTGGCGCGGAGAATCACAATCAGCCACTCCGGGATCGATTGGCTTTGCCGCCCCGAAGGAGAATGACCTCTCAGCTTGCGGAAGTATTGATCCAGGATGATCTCCTTCTCACCCTCAATCAGCTCCGCGATTTTTTCCCTGAGTTCTTGCACTGTCATCCGCCCTTCATAATCTTCTTGAGAATCTCCATGTTTTCCGGTGGCTGCTGCATGGACGCTTTCACCATTTTCGTCACATTATCACTGAAATCCGGGTCGATGTTCAGATCATAGCGGGCCGCGTCCATAAGCAGCTGAGGATCGGCAAGCGCCTTTTTATAAGCATCCCTCAATGCCTGAAGTCTCGTCTCACGCACGTTGGGTGGAGCGGCGGTCAAACGTCCCAGCTCTGCCGTACCGTCAAAGACGGAGAGGATTTTCTTACCCTTCTCGGAGATTTTCATATCCCTTGCTAAAAGAACATCCTTAAGTTCTCCGTGTTTTTTTGCACCCATCTGCAAAAGAATCCGGCATTGCTTGGTCTTGATGAAATTGGCAAGTCCCGCGTAGGACCCGATCAGGCCCGCCACTTCCCCACGCAAGATGGCCATGACATCCTCCTGCCCGGCATAACCGGGGATGACCTTGATATTGGCGCCCGTGGCGGCCGCCAGGACCAACACATCATTGTAAGCGGCAGATCCCACACCGCCGGCCGCCAATTTAACAGGTTCCCTGCTTGCCAAAATGTCATCCATGCTTTTATAAGGCGTCTGGGCACCCACGATAAAAACGCGGGTATCAGAACTCGCCTTCCCGATATAGCTATACTTGTTCATATCGAATTGAATTCCCGGGGCTCCCACCAACTGTGAATAGGACAGGTAGGAGTTAAACGTGCCGATCGTCAGGCCGTCCGGCTTGGCGCTATAAACTGCATTGGCCCCAATGATATGTCCGGCCCCGGGTACATACCTGATGGTCAACGTGACACCGGGGAGATATTTCTGCATGTACCTGCCAATCAACCGGGCGTAGGCATCGTAGCCGCCGCCCGGTTTGGTTGCCACAATATAACTTATGACCTTGCCCTTGAAAAAATCAACGTCCGGAGAAACAGCGGCTTGAGCCCGTCCCATAAAAGACAGCAGTACCAGCGCGATAACGGCGCCTTTTATCCCTCTCATCTTTTCTCCTCCCCACTGCATAAGGCAAAATGCCCAGCCTTTTTCAACCCTTTTTGCGTTGGGCCGCGATCTTTTCACCGGTCCGGTAAAATTCTCCCTCCACCGCCAAGTCTGCCTCTTGCCTCTCTTCATCCGTCCAGTGACCAAGCTCGTATCCCCACCAGGGAACACGCGGGCTTAACTTCGGCAAGGAGAGCTCCTCCCAGAGAAGCTTTGCTTTCTCCATAAAGGGCTTGGTCGGCAAACCAACGGGCGGATAGGGAAATTTCCGGGTGGCGTCAACCAACATCGCCGAGCCGCCATGGGGCGGATTCGGATAGCGGGCATCGGGGCTGGTGGAAAGCGCTCCCGAAGGGTCCAAACCGGGAACCCGCCCGCGAATGATCTCTATGTCCCGATGGGGCTGCATGCGAAAACTCATGGCCCAGTTCACCGTATCAGGGTCCCAGGGATCAATGTCCTCATCCACGGCAATCAGGATCTTACCAAGTTGGGGATTCAAGGCCGCCGCCGCATGGAGAGCCTGCCAGGGTTCGTAGTCGTGACTCTTCTTTAATCTTATCACGCAGTACTGCCAACTTCCCCCGCTCTCATGCCAGGCGACATCCATCACGGCCGGTGAATTGGCATCGTATTTGAGGTATTTGAGGTAGACCCCTTCCGAGGCGATCTGCCGGATCTTGCTGCTCTCGCTGGGAGGAAACTGGCTGATGAAACAACTGTAAATGGGATTGCGGCGGTGGGTGATGCAGGTCACGTTGAAATAGGGGGTCATCTTGTGGCGGCCGATATAACCTGTGTACTCGCCAAAGGAGCCATCACGCTCCAAAAATTCCGTATCCACCTCGCCTTCAATGACAATTTCCGCTCGGGCCGGGACTAAAATATCCACTGTCTTGCAGCGGACCATCTCCATAGCTTCCCCGGCAATGCCGCCCGCGACGTCATATTCGCTCACCCCGTAAGCCAAGGAAGAAACAGCACAGTAGGCCAGGCTGGGCAGAACTCCGACGACCACGGCGGCCGGCATTGTCTTTAGACCGCGCTCGCGGTACTTGCGACGTTGGACAGCCATATGCTGGTTTTCCGTGGCATTGGCCCCGATCCGGGTCGGGCTCTTGAGCATGCTCCGGTAGACGCCGACGTTATGCACCCCCGTATCGGGATCCTTGGTCACCCAGTGCGGCGCGCTGAAGTATGGGGCATTATCAAAACCGGGCAGGGAAATGGGAACGGGAATCTCATCCAAACCTCCATGCTCAAGCAAAGACTCGCCCATATGCACCTCTTCTTGGCAGAGGCCGGTCTCAACAATCCGGGGAGCAATGGGTTGCAGCTGAGCCGCAAGCCATCTGTCGTGGATTTCTTCGGGTTTGCATTGCATCCCTAAAGCATAAATCTGCCGTGAGCCGGCATACCCCGCCACCAGCACCTGACCGTTATAGCCCTTTTCGCTCGTCTTTACGTGCTCGAATAAAAAAGCCTTCCGCTCTTCTTCCCTCAGCCCCCGGAATTGCCAACGCACCAAAGGCATCAATTCCGTATTCTTGTCAACGCTACGCTCGATCCGGAAAAGCTTGTCCTTGGCCTCCAACTCCGCGATAAATTCCCTTAAGTCCTGAAAATATGCCATATAACGGCACCTCCTTTATCCTTATTAAATATTCGCCGGCAATCCGTATTTCGACCAGTTCTTCACCACCTCTTCCATTACCTCCTGCTTGGGCTTACAGGGGATCTCATAGGTATCGGCATCATACTTGGTGGCGTCAATGATCATTTTTGAAGTCCGGGAATGCCCCGTTAACCTTTCATGCTCACTCAACGACGGATCGAGGATGACACCCGTTACCGCCTTAATGATCTCCACGTCCCGATCGGGCTGGACCCGCGTTGCCAAGGCCCACTCCACCTCCGTCATATTGAAAGGATCGATGTCGCTGTCCACGATGATCAAATTTTTGATGAAACGGGCGCCCCAGGTGCCCATGACCGCCATGGCGATCATTTTCCCGTAACCTTCGAAGGGTTTATCAATGGAAACGATCGCATTGAAGGCCCCACACCCCCCGTCGGTCACATGGACCTTTTTAATGCCCGGCAGGGGCACCAGCCGCAAAATTTCCGCCTCCGTGGGGATACCCATTAAATAATTGGTCTCCTGCGGCGGTTTCCCTTCGTAGGAAGCAAGATAAATAGGATTGTTTCTATGGGTAATCGCCTTAATCTTTATGGTTGGCCTTTTTTTCCTAAGTCCATAGTAACCCGTAAACTCGCCAAAGTATCCTTCCTCCCGTTCTTCGTCGTACCGAAGTTCACCTTCCAGAATAATTTCGGCATCCGCCGGCACTTCCAAGGGGACGGTTTCGCATTTAACCAGTTTCACCGGTTCCCGCCGCAGTGATCCGGCCATGGCCAACTCATCGACACCATAGGGAAAGGAGGCTACGGAAGCAATATGAATGGCCGGGTCCAGACCCAGGGCAATCGCCACCGGCAATGGTCCCGACAATTTCTTGCCATGGAGATGGATATGACGGTAGGGGGCCGCCAGGATGCCTACGGTATTGCGGTCAAAGACCTGGGTCCGGTACATGGCCGCATTCCCAATGCCCGTCTCCGGATCACGGGAGATATGACAGGGAAAGGTGATGTAAGGACCGCCATCCATTTCATTCCAAATCGGTATGGGGAATTTGAAGAGATCCACATCGTCTCCCTTGAGAATATTTTCCTTACAGGGCCCATCTTTCACGATAATTGGCTCCAGGGCCACCTTGGTCCGCTCGATCCACTCCTGGTGCAGTGCCTCCGGCGTTGTCTCGAGGGCCATGGCATAGCGGCGCCGCGTGGCCACGATATTTACCGCCAAAGGGATCTTGCTGTGCGGATTCTCGAAAAAAAGCGCCGGTCCCCATTTATCCAAAACGCGGCGGCAGATCGCCCCGATCTCATACTCCGGGTTCACAGGCACCTTAACCCTGGCCAACTCGCCTTCCTCTTCCAGCTTAACCAAAAATTCCCTTAGATCTTTGTACGGCATTAACATCCTCCTTGTAGCGTTTTTGTATTGTCATTTATTTTCAGAACTTCACATATTTGCTGAACTCCTTGAGAACATTGTCCGGCTGATTAAATAGTATATTCAACACATTCACACATTCTTCGGCAGGAGCATATTTAATCTTCATCATATACTTTTTCGACTCCCCCTGCACCGCAGGATCTTTCGCCATTTTCACAAAGGCCTCCCTTAAGATAGCAACAATCTTGGGCGGGGTCCCAGGAGGCGCCACATAAGGCCGGCCGATACGATCCACGACCGAATGCATGGCCATAATGGTCTTCCCCATTTTATCATTTGTCAGATCCTCATTCACCGGCAGATGATCGATTTCCGGGTCAGAGGCCCGACCGCGAATCAGGGGGATGAGCACTCCCCTCTCAATCAAAGGTTTAAGCGAGCTATAGGACCCGGTCCGCGCATCCACTTCCTTACGCTCGATGGCCATCATGGCTTCGTTACCTGACTGGTAAGAAACCATATTCAGGTTGAGCCGGACGAACTCTTTCAAGAAAATGGCAAATTGCGTCGTCGATTCCTGCGGGCCTGTCACTCCCATGTAAATGGGTCCCTTGGCCTTCCGGAGATCATCGAGCGTCTTATAGGGAAGTTCGGATCTGATGGCAAACACGACCGCTTCTTCCGCCATGGATCCTAGCCAGGCAAACTTTCGCACGTCATATTTCACGGCCTTGGCATTCAGGAGTTGGGGAAAAGGAATGGCCCTGAGGGCGCCCTCGATCGTGAGGCCATCGGGCTTTTCGTTGTTAAAGAGGTGATTGGCCGCCACTATCCCGTTTGCTCCCGGCAGATGATCGACAACGATCGCGGGCTTTCCGGGGATGTATTTCGGGAGGTTTCTGGCCACGACCCGGGCCATGCGGTCATACCCGCCACCAACCCCGGCTCCCACGATAATTCTTATTATCTTGCCCTCATAGTAAGGGGCTGCCGCGAGTTCACTGGTGCCCAAAAAAAGGGATAGTAAAACAAGGAAACCTATGAAACCTGCCGCCGTTCTTCTCATAACCCCTCCTCCTGCGTTGTCACAATTTCTCATGGAGAAATTTTTCTTGGCAAAGGCCTCTTGTGCTTCCGGCCTGTAATTTTCAGCGTACCGCAGTGTATTTCTTAAATATGGCATCGAGCTTCGGCACCAACCCCTTATCCGCTTTTATTTCCGCCATCGCTTGCTGAACTTCCTTGCCCGGCAAAAAGGGGACACTGATACCCGTCAGCTTTGCTTTCGCTACCTGGAGTTCCTTGTTGTTGTTGAGATCCTGGAACACCTTGCGGAGATACTCAACCCGCTCCGGCGGCACACCCGGCGGCATGAACACTGCCGTACCCGCGGCAATGATCAGCTTGTGGATGCTCTCCAGTTCCTTCGGTACCTTCACCCCAAGATCCAACAGACTCGGGATATGGGGGACCGCGACGCTTCTCTGGTCGCCGATGGTCATGATGTTGACAACGTAGCCCGCCTTTTCGTCTCTTACGGATGAGCTGTCGCTCACAACCACAAAATCCGCTTCACCCCGGGCCAGGGCGAGGATCACGCTTTTCTTGCCGTTGTAACCCGTAATGATCTTCCCGTCCAATCCCAGGATTTCCAGCATGACCGCACTGCTCACCGCCATAGAGCCCTTGGTGGACGTTGCTCCCCCTCTTAAGCCCTTAGCTTTCCTGAGGTCATCGAGCGTCTTGTAGGGGAGCTTGGGAGAAATCATTAATATTTTAACCGTGGGATAAACATCGGCTAAAAAGTTCAACTTGTCCGTTTCATAGCGCACTCCCGGTGCTTTGAGTATTTCATTGTAGATAATGGAATCGGCGGATTCCAAGCCCATGATGAGACTCTCGCCTTTTTGCTTGTATAAATAGTTGATGCCTTCATCGGTCTTCCTGTTTTCCACACGCACCTTTGCCCCAATCTCCTTTCCCAGGAACGTGGCAATGGTCCGGGCCATGAGATCGCCGGGACTTCCCGCTTCGATCGAAACAACCCAGGCGATTGTTTTTCCCCGATAAAACTCCTCCGGGGTCTCCGCTCTGGATATGCCTCCCATCAGAAACCCCGTAAAAATCGCTAAGAAAGCAATTATTGCCAGGCGCTTTATTAAATGATTCATAGATACCTCCTCCTGCTTGTCAAATGATGAATTCGTAAGAAGTCGAATTCATCACGTGTTAAGTGTTACGTTTTACGTGTTAATATGTTAGAATATCGTTTCAGTACAGATACTTAAAACATAAAACGTAAAACGTAACACGTCTCGTAAAATGCCTTTTTCGACATTTTACGAGATCGTCACTACCGGCTCAGCGCAGGGCCGTGTATTTTTTAAATATGACGGCCAGCTTCGTCGCCAACTCCTTATCAGCCTTTATTTCCACCATCTCTTGCTGCAGCTCGGCTCCCGGTGTAAAGGATGTTTTCGTACCCGTGATTTTTTCCATTGCCTTCTGTAGTTCCCGGTTGTTACTGAGGTTCTGGAACGCTTTTCTCAGGTACTCAATCCGCTCGCCGGGCACACCGGGCGGCAAAACCACCGCCATCCCGCCGGAAGTCACAAACCTATAGACAGGGTTCATTTCCTTCGGAACATTTACCCCAAGCTCCGACAACAGCGGTACCTTCGGGACCACGACACTCCGCTTGTCGCCCACAATCATCACATTAACAACGTAATTATCCTTTTCGTCCCGCAGGGCCGTACTGTCGCTTGTGACCATAAAATCTATTTCACCCCGGGCAATCGCCAGCGTCAGATCTTTCTTGCCGTTGAAACCGGTAATGACCTTGCCGTCCAGTCCCAGGATTTCCAAGAGCACCGCACCGCTTACGGCCAGAGATCCCTTGGCCGAGGTGCCGCCTCCTCTCAATCCTTTAGCTTTCCGCAGGCCCTCCAGAGTCGTGTAGGGTAACTTCGGAGAGATTTGCAGCACTTTGCCGGATGGATAAACGTCCGCGACAAAGTTGAACTTATCGGTTTCATATTGTACTCCCGGAGCTTTCAGGATGTCATTACCGATAATTGTATCGGTGCTCTTTACGCCCAGAGTGAGGCCATCCCGCGAACCTTGCTTGTATACATAGTTAATGCCCTCATCGGTTTTCATATCTTCAACCTTGATCCGTGCGCCAAGGTCCTTTGCCAGATACTGGGCAATGGTTCTGGTAATCACATCCGTGGGACTTCCGGCTCCACTGGCCACGATCCAGTTGATAGTCTTGCCCCGGTAAAACTCCTCGGCGGGCGGCGCTCCCCATGCTCCTCTACTGCTGAGCAACAACCCCGCGAAAACCAACAAGCAGCCCATGGCGACGCTTCTGTATACCCTGTGATCCATATCCCCTCCTTCAATCTTTGAAAACTACCCCTTTAGCCAGTGTTCCTTAAAGTCTCAAGCATGCCCTTATCGGGCGGCTGTGTATTTTTTCAGGATGGCATCCAACTGCTCACCCAGTATCTTATTCGCCTTTATTCTCCCGATGTCTTCCTGCATCTTCTCGCCGGGTATGAAGGGACGCCAGTCTCCTGACCATTTGGCCATACCCTGCTGAACCTCCTTCAGAGCACTTATCTTTTTAAATACCTTCCTGATATAATTTACCCTGTCTGCCGGCACAGCCGGAGGCATGGAGATGCCCCAGCTGTTGTTCGTTATCAGTTTACAGGCATCGGCCAATTCTTTAGGAACGGTGGCGCCAAACTCGCGCATCGACGGCAGGTCGGGTAGCAGGGGGCTTCTCTCGTCGCCGATGATGAAGAGTGGCACGACATTGCCCTGTTTCGTCTCCCGGGCGAGCGTCTTTTCGGTGCTGACCACAATGTCCATCTCTCCCTGGGCTACAGCCAGTGTAACCGTCGTCATCCCGCTGTAACCCGTAACCACCCGCCCCTCCAGTCCCAAAGCATTCAACATAATCGCACCGGCAACGGCCAGATATCCTTTCGAGGAAGAGGCCCCCGCCTTCAACCCTTTGGCTTTGCGCAGGGCTTCCATGGTTCGGTAAGAGGATTTAGGAGAGAGGGCAAATATTGTTCCCGTCGGGTCTACACCGGTGAGAAAATTAAATTTCTCCGTCGCATATTGCACCCCCGGCGACCGGAGCAGATCGTTCAGCAGCAACTGCAAGGAGCCCTCGGTAAGCATCGTCAAACCATTCCGTTTGGCTTCATTGTATACCCAGTTGTCGCCCTCCAGGCTCCCACCGGTCATGTTTTTCACCACCACTTTGGCGCCTGTTTCTCGAGCAACATGGGGATAAAGAATCCGTGTCACGACGTCCGTTGATGTCCCCGGCTGGGAAGACACCACCCAGGTAATGGTCTTGCCCCGGTAGAACTGCTCCGCCGACTCCGCCCCACAGACGGGTGGGACATCCAGCCCCCAACCTAATACCAAAATAAATATCATAAGGAATCCGATGGTCTTGGTCGCGTGCCTCTTCATCATGAATCTCCTTTCGTCCTCTCTAGCGTCCAGGTTACTTTTGTCTTCTCCCAACAGTGACCATGCCGTTTTAGCTGCCGCCGCCAAAAAGCTGCCAAAGGAGACCGGGATACAATTCATTTTCCGTAAGGTAGGAAAACAACAGGTAGGAAGACCCGGTCATGCCCATTCCCAGGAGCAGCGAAGTTAGCCATCCGGTCTTATGCGCTTTTGCATAAGCTGCCGTAAATACGGCAATACCAACAAGAAAGCCCACCAGATAGATAAGGGCGCAAAAGCCCATCATCCAGCCGGCTTCCCGCAGATAAGCACTGAATTGTTCCTCCGGTTCCTTACCCGCGTGCTTTTCGTGCAACGCGGCCGCAGCCTTCCCGGCCAGGAGTTCCTTTCTCAGCTCCAGGAGGGCCAGGAGCAAGATCACTCCGCCCACCAAGAGGGGCGCTATTTTGGCTTGCTGAGAGGGATAGCCGGCGGCGATCGCCATGGACCCTGCCATGAGCACGGAGATGCCAATAAGCATGTAGACTCCGCCCTTCATGCGCCTACCCCCTTTTGCCCGCCTTTGGCCACAAAAGCTCTGATGTGCTCGTAGCTGTATAAACCAATCATCAGGGCCAGGATTACCAAACACCCCGGACGGAGGAAAAAAAGCGGTCCGCGCGCCTGGAGAGAAATCCAGAAGTACTCTTCAAAATATATCCCCAGGATAAAACCCAGCAACAAGGCGGGGCGATTGTAGCCGTAGCGCTTCATCAAATAACCGACCGCGGTAAAGACCAAGGTAACGATGATATCCCCCATATGACCGTTCGTGGTATAGGAACCGAGAAAGACAAGCGCCAGAATGGTCGGCACCAGAAACCGGGCCGGCAGGGCCACGATCCTGGTGAGACTCAGATAACCGGCAATGAAGTAACACAGGAGGCCGCCGATGATGTTGGCAATCGCCAGGCCCCAGAACAGGGTGAAGGCCAGACCGAGGTCGTTTTTGAGCATCTCCGGCCCGGGGATGATACCCTGCATGAGCAGTGCCCCGATTATAAAGGCCATGCTCGTGCTGCCCGGCAAACCCAAGGCGATGGTTGTGAGGAGTGCCCCGCCTTCCTTGGCGTTACTGGCGCTCTCCGGTGCGATGACACCTTCCACACAACCGGTGCCAAACTGTTCCGGATGCCGGGAGCTCTGCTTGGCCAGGCCATAACTGACAAAGGAAGCCGCCGCGCCCCCAATGCCGGGAATGACTCCGATGAGATAACCCACCACACAACTCCGGAACCAGAGGCCGAGGTTATTAAAAACATCCTTCATTCCCTGCTGGATCTGGCGCCGCAGCTCCTTGCCCGCCCTTCCCCTCTCCGTAGGCGTAATAGATTCGCCTTTCGCCCCTAAGGCCAATAACTCCGAACCGGCAAATAGTCCCATGGTCACGGGAATGAGCTGCAATTTACCGAACAAAATGGTATTGCCGAAAGTAAGGCGTTCGATACCCGTGCTTTGCTGAAACCCGATGAGGGCGATAAAAATACCGAAAAATCCGGAAATCAGACCCTTCCGCGGGGATTCCTTGCTCAGCACGGAAAGGAAGGAGAGGCCCAAGAGAATCACCATGAACAGCTCCGGCTTTCCCATGGCCATCACCACCGGCCTGATTACCGGAAGCATGATAAATCCCAGGAAGACTCCCAAGACGGCGCCCAGAGAAGCCGCCATGAGCATTGCCCCCAGAGCCCGGCCGGCCTCGCCGTTTTGCGTCATCGGATAGCCGTCGAGCATGGTGGCGACACTCGTTCCTTCTCCGGGGATATTCATCAAAATGGAGGTTATCGACCCGCCTGTGGAAGCTATGGCCGTAATGGCCAACAACATAGAGAGCCCGGCGACTCTGTCCAGTCCGAAGGTCAACGGCAGAAGCAGGGCCATGGCCGTCAAACCGCCGATGGCCGGCAGAATCCCGATGAAAATACCGATACACACCCCCAGTATCAGGAAACCAAGCGCAGCCGGCTCCGTATAGTGCATCAGTCCCTGCAGAAATGCCTCAATCATGACTGCCTTTCTTTCATAGGATAATCAGGGCCTGTTCCGGGTTAATGGTAACCCAGACAGTAGCTCCCTCGGACATTTGCGCTCCCAGTTCACGCTGGAGGGTACATTTGCACGGTATATCATCGGCCCGCAGGAGACAGTCGATGGAGTTACCCAGAAAGGTTGCGTACTCGACTAGCGCGGGCCAGGTATTCGCCTGGCCCTCCAGACCGTTCTCATTGAGGCTGACACGCACGTCTTCCGGCCGCACTCCCACAATAACCTCCTGGCCTAGCGCGGCGGTTTTGCCCGACATCCTGGCTATCAACCGCTTCTGATGAATCCCCTTGGTAAGCACCGTGCACAGGTTTTTTTCATGGTCCAGGGCTGCCACCTCGCCGGGGATGAAGTTCATGGTGCCAATGAATTCAGCGACAAACTTGTTTACCGGCCGTTCGTAGATATCCCTTGGGGAACCCAGTTGCACCAGTTCGCCCTGGTTTATCACCGCAATGAGATCGGAAAGCGACAGGGCCTCCACCTGATCGTGGGTAACGTAAACCGCGGTAATGCCTAACCGGCGCAGAAACAACTTTAACTCGACCCGCATTTGTTCCCTTAATTGCGCATCGAGATTGCAGAGGGGCTCATCCAGGAGAAGAATTTCCGGTTCCTGGATTACGGCCCTGGCCAGTGCCAGGCGTTGCTGCTGACCGCCGCTGAGACGGCTCGCGTCCCTCTTTTCCAGACCGGTGAGCTGTACGGTATCCAAAACTGTTTTTACCCGTTCCTTCACCTGGCCGGAGGGAACTTTTTTACGACCGTACTTGATGGGAAAAGCGACATTTTCGTAAACGCTCATGTGCGGCCAAATGGCATAGGATTGAAAGACCATGCCTATTTCCCTCTCGCTCGGCGGGCGAAAATAATGTTCGTCCGACAAGACGCGCCCACCGAGATGGATCGTTCCCCTGTCGGGACGTTCCAGGCCGGCGATACACCGGAGGGTGGTTGTCTTGCCGCATCCGCTTGGACCGAGCAGGGTAAAGAACTTTCCTTCCGGAACCTCGAAGCTGATCCGATGCACGGCCCGTACCGTTCCATCGGAGCTCTGAAAGGTCTTATGAAGGTTATGGACACTGAGCATATGCTATTTCCTCCCCACTGCTAGGCACTATGCCTATGATAACTTCCCCCGCTGCCGAAGCGATGCTGAACTCGGAAAGCGACGCCCCCGGAGTTAACCATCAAGCTACACAGGTAAACCGGACAGGTGAAGTTCACCGTCCCTTTCCAGGCGAATGCCAATATGTTTTTGCCAGTGCTCATTATCGGTCCAGGGAAAGTCTGCGCGTCGATGGCAACCCCTTGTCTCGCGCCTCAGCAAGGCCGCTTTTGCCACCATCTCCCCTACCAGGGCAAGGTTGCGGGCTTCCAGGGCCGCGATGATATTTGGGTCTCGCAGCCGCTCGTCACTTTCCTTGCGCAGCTCCTCAAGTTTGCTCACCGCGCGGGTCAGTCCCTCCTCCGTACGAAAGACATTCACGTGTTGATCCATGGTTTGTTGGACGGCATCGGTAATGTGTGCGGCGGTCGAGGAAGTTTCTGACGGAGCGAGCAGCCTGTTCAAGTTCTGGGTTTCAGCCTCTATCTGATCCTCGGGCAGAGAAACCATCCGGTGCTGGCGGGCGGCGATACGTGCGGCCTGGCTCCCGGCCCGGGCGCCGAAGACCTGTGTCTCAAGCACCGCATTGCCGGCTACCCTGGCGGCGCCGTGAATACCTCCCGCAGACTCTCCAATGGCGAAGAGATTTCCGACCATGGTTTGACCGAATTCATCAACCGCCAGCCCTCCGAGCAGGCGATGAATCACGATGGCCCAAGGAAAATAACCCAGAGCCTCAACAAAACGGCGTTTATGGGCGAGAACCGGGTTTTCCCGGCCCTGCTTCTCTTCCATTTTCTCTTTCGATATTTCCCGGAAATCGCAGATTACGGGACCGCGGCCGGCCTGGATCTCTTGATAAACGGCTTCTACTACCTTCGCACGATTGGCTGCTTCAAGGTTCACCGGATCATAACGTTCCATGAACCGCTCCCCCTTGCTGTTTAAGTATTTAGCTCCCCAGCGCACCATGACGCCAATCCCGCCACTCGAGAGCGGCAGCCCGTTTAATACCGGCGTGAGGGTAAGTTCCGTAAACTCGCAATCAACAGCCGTGGCGCCGGCCCTCAATCCCAGGGCCATCGCGTCTCCCGTCGTCCGAAAAGCGGGACTGGAAAAGGGGTAGAGTTTCGTGGCACTGCCGCAGGCCAGCACTACTGTCTTGGCGGCAAAAAGGTACCTCTCCCCCTGGGAAGAAACACCCATGGCGCCGCAGGCCGCGCCGCTTTTGTTTGTCAACAAACGGGTAATCATGACGCCTTCATAGGTCTTTACCCCCCGTCGCAAGGCTTCTTTGCGCAGGACGAGGGGATAATCACCGATGCGAAAATCGATGGGGTGACTCCGGGGGATCGACTGGCCCATCGCCCGGACCCGGGCTGTCTGCTCATGCCTCAACCGCTGAAAACGCCCGCCGAAAGCCTCCAGATCATGAAAACGGGGCACAGACTCCTGGGCCATGATGGCGGCCAAGGCCGGGTTTGCCAGGCCGCATCCCGATTGCACCACATCGTCCACGAAGCGTTCCCAGTTGTTGTTCCGATCGACCTCGTTGGGGAAGGAAACACTCATCGCCGTGGCAAAGGGGCTGGAACCGCTGCGGCCGAACTTTCCCTTATCCACCAGGACCACCTTAACCCCATACTTGCTCGCTTCCACGGCGGCCCGGCCAGCAGCGGCGCCTCCACCCACAATGAGAACATCGGTGCTTTCTTTCCTAATCGACCCCTTGTCCTGCTGTTCCTTATTGTTCTGCATGATTCCTCTGCACCTCATCCTCGGGTTATTTTATAACGGGCCGGGTAGCCATGGCCATCCCCTCTCCTTCACGCCGGAAGGCAATATGGGTTAACCATTGGCTATCGTCCCGTTCCGGATAGTCGGCCCGCCAGTGGCTTCCCCGGCTTTCCCGGCGCTCCAGCGCGGCCCTGGCGACCAGCCAACCGGTTTTGCTCAGATTGGCTGCCTCCATCGCCTCGCGCAGTTTCTTACCGCCGATTCTCGGCACATCTTCGTGTACGATTTCCTCCAACCGCTGTACAGCGGTCTGGAGGCCCTTCCCCTCCCGGCTCACGGAAACGTAACTGCCCATGATTTCCTGTACTTCCTGGATCACTTTCCGGGGAGATACCCCTCCCCTATTCTCCGCGATTTGCTGCCACCGCTGTTCCTCCTGCTGAATGGCCTCCCTGTCCGGTTCCGCCTGGGAGACCTGTCTTGCCAGTCGGGCCGCATGCTTTCCGGCGCGGGCGCCCATGGTTAAGAACTCCAGCACCGCCTGTCCGGCCAGGCGGGCCGCCCCATGCACGCCACCGGCGGATTCCCCGGCGGCAAATAGACCTTTTACCGTCGTGGCTGTGGTTTCGTCGGTAGAGCAACCGCCCAACAACCGGTGGATAGCAATCCCCCACGCAAAGGAGGAGTGAACGGTACCAATACCCGCTGCTCGGCGTTTGTGAACCAAAGCCAGGTTTCCGTGACCCGGACCATCCAGAACGTTTTGCTCAACCTGTTCCAAATTGCAGGTTACGGGGCCCCGGCCCTGGGAAATTTCCTCATAGAGCGCCCGCACCACCTTGTAGCGGGGCGCAGCCTCCAGATGCACGGGATCCCATTTTTCCATGAATCGTTCGCCCAGCCGGTTCAGGTAGCGAGCCCCGGAGCGAACCATGGTGCCAATCCCTCCGGTGCTGACCGCCACGCCATTGACAACGGGTATCAGGGTGAGTTCGGCAAACTCAAGGTCTACCAATTCGGCGCCTGCTTCCGCGGCCAGGGCGACCGCGTCGCCGGTGGTGGGAAAAATGGCGCTTCTGTAAGGATAGAGCATGGTAGCGCTTCCCGCTGCCAGGATGACCGCCTTGGCTTTTACCACCACCATCTCACCCGTGGATGAGAGCCCGATTACCCCGCTGACTCCTCCCCCTTGGCGCAGCAGTTTCGTTGCCATGACGCCATCCAATATGAAAACCCCCCGGTGCGCGGCTTCCCGCCGCAAGACCGTCATGGGGTCGCTTATTTGGTAGTCGAAGGTAATGTTGCGGGGCACCGAATGGCCCATGGCCCTTGATTGATGGTAGTTCCCCGCGGCATCCTTTTGCAGGGGGACCCCGATGTCTTCCAGAAAAGACAAGATCTGCGGGGCATCGCCGATACAGGCCTTTACCAGAGGAATATCGCAGAGGCCCTCGGATACCCGCAGGACATCCTGCAAATGCTGTTCCGGACTATCCGGCTTGCCGCCCAGCCCCAGGGGCGCGCTGAAGGCAGAAGCTGAGACCGGGGTGGAGCCGCTGCGGCCGAAGCGCCCTTTGTCCATCAATGTTACGGTAACTCCATATTTTGCCGCCTCTACGGCGGCACAGCCGGCCGCACCGCCCCCGCCGATGATCAGTACATCCGTGGTCAATTCCTTCATGCTGATACCTCCACTTTCTCCTCTTTGATTCCATACTTAGCGCTGAGCCTGTGAAACAGGTAACTTAATGTCATAATCAAAACGATCATTACCACCGCCATGGCCGAGACCTGGGTCAAGTACCCCGACTGCCACCAATCCCAGATGACCACGGAGAGGACTTCGGAACCATAGCTGTATAAGAGAATGGATGAGGAAAGTTCCTTAATGGAAACCAGCACGATATAGCTCCCGCCGGCCAGGAAACCGGATTTCAGCAGCGGAAGGTAAATCCGGCGAAAGATCGTCTGCCAGGAAGCCCCGGTCATCTGGGCCGCTTCCTCCAATTCAGTACTGATCTGGATCATGGCCGAGGCAGAGTTGCGCATGCCGTAGGGAAGATAACGGGTGATATAGGCGATAAGCAGTATCCAGATGGTTCCATAGATCGGGAGGGGTAACACGGTATAAGCCCAAATCAACCCGACTCCCATGACGAGGCCCGGAAAAGTCATGGGCAGCGAAACAAGACTATCCAGAATCCACCGGCCCCGCATCCGGGACTTGATGGTTATCCAGGCCGCCACGGACGTGAGCAGCATGACCCCGATGGCGGTTCCCAGGGCCAGCAGCGTACTGTTCAAGAAAGCCCTTCCCACGGCCTCACGTTCAAAGAGAAAGACATAATTCTGCAACGTCAGACGGGACAGGGCCTGCATAGAGGGCGGCTCATAGTAATTGAGCAGGGAACTCCAGCACAAAATGGAGAGCGGCAACCCCACGACGAGGATAAAATAAAGCACGACGAGCCCAAAAACGAAATATTTGCCGCGGCCCAGGGGCATCACCCTGGCGCGAAAGGCTTTTCCCGAAATGGTGCTATACCGGTGGCTGTGGCTGAGCATCCGGTGGTTGTAATAAACCAACAGACAGGTGATCGCCATGATGATGACGGCATAGGAGGCCGCCAGTCCCAGTTCCGGGGGATACCGGCGAATGGCGAGAAATATCTTCGTGGTAAATACCTGAATACCCGCGGGTAAACCAAGAATAGCCGGTGTTTCAAATAGTTCCAGACCCCGGACAAACATGATGAGGCACGATCCCAGCAGCGCGGGAACATTCAAGCGCAGGGTGACGCGCCAGAGCGTTTGCCGCATGCTTACTCCCGACATGAGGGCGGCTTCCTCCAAGGAGGGATCCATGGAACGGAAAGCCGCCGCCATGGTGAGGAAGACGAAGGGAGACCAGTGCAGCCCGCTTACCCAGATCATTCCCCCCATAGAATAAATATTAAACAGCCCTTCCTTGAAGCCAAAAAGTGAACTCGCCATAACATTCAGCAGACCCATCTTGGGGCTGGCCAGGAACACCCAGGCGATGTTCTCTAAAATGCTGGGAATCATGAGCGGGATCAGGGCCAGGAGGCTGAACACCCGCTTGCCCGGCGTGTTGGTCCGCTCCACCACCCAGGCCATAAAGGTGCCGAGAATCACGGCGACTACCGTGTGTCCCAAGGCGAAGACAAAGGAGTTGAAAAAGTAGGCATAGGTGTGAGGATCCAGATAAGCGCGCACATAGTTTTGGAAGGTAAACTGTGCGGCTTGTCCTCGATAGGCCGGGGTAAAGAAGCTGCCGTAGAGGAGAAATACCAGGGGGATCAGTACCAATACCCCGATGATGACCAGCGTCAGCGTAAATATGATGGCCCGGACACTGGAATCCCTGCTAACCGTTATCCCCACTTTTCCTCCACAAAGGTGATCCCATGCTTAGCCCGCCCTGTGGCCTCGCCTGGAATGGACAGCAAAACCTTCGATATCTTCTACCGCTTAAGCAGCAGCTTGTCGTATAGCTCGACGTACTGGTTCCATACGGGAACGGCCTTGGCAGCGTCAAAAACAGTCGGTTCATTATCCCGGTAGGACGCCAGTTTCGCCCTCATTTTCACCTGGGGATGGGCGGCCATTTCGCCTTCATTGGCGATGCGCTGCTGCGTATCCTTGCTCAGCAGGAAATCCATGAAGAGCATCGCGCTAAAGGGGTGATTCGCCGATTTTGGCAAACCCGTTGGTTCGGTTCTTACGGGGGTGGGTTTTAAATAATACGACCCTACGGGCGCTTTTTTCTCCTCCTCAAAATTGACCGCGAGATAGGCATAATTGGTGAGCACCAGGGGATATTCCCCGGCCACCAGGAGGTTCAAGAGGTTGCTGTGGCCGCGGCGGGTCTGGAGGTTCTGACCGCCGAGTTTGGTAAAATATTCCGTGCCTTTTTGCTTGCCCCAGTGGTTCATCAGCATAAAGAACCAGTCATTATCCGATTCTTCGATGGCGATTTTTCCCTTCCAGCGGGGATGGAGAAAATCCTCATAGGTTTTGGGAAGGTCCTCGGTTTTCAATTGATTCCTATTGTAGGCCACGGAAAAGGCATTGATGCGATTGGAAACCCAAAACCCCTTGGGGTCCTTCAGGTAAGGGGTATACGCCTCCGCCTCGGGCGTATAGAAGGGTTGCAAGAGGTCTTCATCCAGCAAGGCCTGGAAGTCGAGGGCCGAGACGTTGATCAGGTCCGCCCCGCCGCGCTTTCCCTTGGACTCGGCAACATAACGCTGAATCACATCCTCAGAGGTTGCCCGGTAAAGTTCGGATTTAATGAAGGGGTAGCGTTTCTGGAATTCTCTCGAAATATTCCGTGACCACCGCTCATTCATGGAGGTATACCACACGAAACGGCCTTCCTTCCGGGCCCCTTCCTCCAGGATCTGCTGCCGGTCGGCCCCTTTGTACTGGGCTATCTCGGCCACTGTTTGCGGTTTCTTGGCGGTTCCCTTGGTTGCGCCGGATGACGAAGCGCCATAGCTCAAAGGGAGAAAAATGAGCCCCATTGCCGCCCATACCAGGGAACCGGACATGATCCTCCGGCACTGCTTTCTTGGATTTGCCATCATGCTACCCTCCTTCATCTAAAATGTGACATCAAGAATAACTTTAAAGAGCAGGAAAAGCGCTCCCCCCATGCCTGCCCCCAAAAAGACCGAGGACTGCCAGGATTGTTTGCTGGCAAACTTCAGGAACAAAAAGACGAATACCGGCAATATCAGCCAGACGCTCAGGAAATTGAGCAAAACCACAAAAATAACAGCCCACAAAAGGAACTCCCCGGCACGTCCCCATTTGGCTTGCAGGTCATCCCTTGCCTTGCTGCCCTTGTCCCTCGCCAGCATCATGCCAATGCCCGCGAGCAGCAGAGCCATGGTCATGAGACTGACCATCAGGGGAAACCTCCCGACCAGGGGATCGTAGGTGAGAGAAATACTGGCGATGAGTACACAAAAGGCAAGCAAAGCCAGGGCAAACAACAGTGCCTGCTTATCCACAGCCCGGCCGCGTCGGTCCACAGAGCCGCTGTCTACGCCCATGCCGGCCGAAGTCAAAGGCTCCATTTTTCTCGTCTGCACCGGTCTGCTCAGCAGACTCTTGAGCAGGGGACCGAATAACATCAGTAACGTAATAAGGAACATGATCAAGGAATAGGGCCGGGAAAAAAATCCTTGCCATCCGAAAATCGTCAGCGTCTGGGCAAAGGTCAGTTGTAGTAAATTTCCCAGCACCAGGGCAATGGTCAAGGGTACGGGGGAGTAACGGAAAATTTTCATCAGATATCCGAAAATGCCGAAAATCAGGGCCACCACCATGTCCCAATAGTTGCCCCGGGTGGCATAAGCCGCCAGCAAGGAGAGGGACAAGACCAAAGGCGCCATGATTAGTGAGGGGATGCGGGACAAGAGAATGAGCGGTTTTGTAATGGCCAATACCAATCCGCTCACCATCAGGTTGGCAAGCACCAGGGTCAGGACCACGACCAAGACGACATCCCCATGCTGGAGCATCAGCTTCGGTCCTGCCTCGAGACCGTGGAGCGTAAGGGCGCCGAGAAAGACGGCGGTCTCTATGCTCCCCGGAATCCCGAAGATGAGCGTGGGCACCAGAGAGCCGCCATCTTTGGCATTATTGGCAGACTCCGGGGCGATGACGCCACGAATGTCTCCTTTACCGAAGAGTTCCTTGTTCTTTGCTGTCTGCACAGCGTGCCCGTAGGCGGCAAATATGGCTACCGAGGCTCCCACCCCGGGGATGATCCCGACGACTGTCCCGATGAGCGAACAGCGCAGGAATAAAAAGAAGTGGCGGAAGACCGCTTTCACACCTTCCAGGACTCCCGCGGTACTCTCCTGGGCCATCGCCGCAATCTTTGATTCTTTCACAAAGAGTTCAATGGAGATGCTGACGGCAAAAAGGCCCACTACCGCCGGGACCAGTTGGATGCCGTCCCACAGGTAGGTGGTCCCGAAGGCAAAACGCACCGCCCCGGTTACGGCCCCGAAACCAAAGCACGTCAATATGAGCCCCAGCCCGGCGGCGACCAGGCTCTTGATAACCGCCCCTTGGGAAACCACGCTGATCGTAACAAAGGCGATAATCCCCATCATGAAGTATTCGGGGTAGGAAAAGGCGAGGATGATGTAGCGTCCGATGGGCAGGATCGCCATCAGCACGACCACACCCACCAGGGCTCCCAGGGCCGAGGCGGTAGCGGCGGCCCCGATGGCCATCCCGGCTTTCCCTTGGCAGGTCAGGGGGTAGCCGTCGATAATCGTGGCCGCATTCTGACCGCTGCCCGGGGTGTTCAGGAGAATGGCGGTGACGCTGCCGGAGCAGGGCACTGCCGCCATCGCCGCGATGAGCAGGACCATGGCCGAGGAAGGATTCATCCCGTAGGTCAAAGGGATCAGCAAAGCCAGTACTTGGGGACCTCCCAAGCCCGGCAGAACGCCAAAAATAGAGCCGACCAGGACACCCAGTACCAGATAGAGAGGCGCCGGCCAGGATAACATTAACTGCAATCCACCAATGACATTCTCTAACATGACCCCCCCTTCTTGCACGTCAGCTAAAGCAGTTTTCGGAAATGAGGAAATCCGCCTACCTGGTCATTATCCGGCCGTAAACCTCATTCATCAGCGGTTCATACTTCATGACAAGTTCCGCCATGCGGTTGGCCAGCTTTTCCGTATCCTTGCCGTTGGCCGGATGGACAGGGAAACCGCTTGATTTTTCCATTTCCGCCTTGAACTTGGGATCGTTTGCCGCCTGCCAGAAGGCCCGGCGGAGGATTTCCACCGTGGCCGCGGGCGTCCCGGGCGTCGTGCCGATCACCCGGTGCAGGACCCCGATATCCAGCAGCTCCGGATAGCCCAGTTCTCCGGCCGTAGGCACATTCGGCAGTTCCGGCAACCGCTTCGGGTAATAAAACACAACCGGCGTCAGTTCCTTGGAATCAATTATGTATTGCTTCAGACTGCTGAGAGGAAAGACCACAAAGTCCACGTCGCCCCGCAATGCGGAGAGAACGGCTTCCGATGAGCCGGGATGATTGACCGGAACGGTCTTGAGCACGCCGAACTGTTTCAAACTCATGGCCCCCACAAGGGCCACATTCGTCAAGACGTTACCGATCGCTATCTTCACTACCGGCGCCTTCTTTAAGTCATTGAGGGTGCGAAACTTCGACTTTGGCGAGAGCGCCCCCACTTCAGGGTCTTCGATGATCCTGCCGATCCACTGAATCTTGGTGAGGTCGAAAGGGGCCTTGCCTATCACCTGATTCAGTAAGTTACCCGGCAGGTTCAGGATGCCTATGGTATAGCCGTCGGGCTTAGCTTTGTTGACATAGTTTATCGCCGTATTCCACTGGGCTCCGGGCATATTCTTCACAACCACATTTTTGTTCAGATATTTCCGCAGGTAGGGTGCAAACAACCGCGCCGCCGTATCGAAGCCGCCACCGGGCGGTGTAGGCACGATAAGTGTTACATACGTTTGGCTGCCCGGCATGCTCGGGATTTTTTGCTCACTGAAGGATAGGGTAAATGTTCCCAAAACGATACAAGTCACGATCAGGCCATAGATCATTGCCCCAGACAATACCTTTTTCATAAGTCCCCCCCACATCATGTTTTGTTTGCCTGGAGCGCGATGGGCGATAAAGCAATAGCTCCCTCCGGGCAGCGGTATTCACAGATGAAACACTCGACACATTCTTTTGTGTTGTGCAGAACAACGCGATCCTGCTTCGCATCAAAGGCAAACAGGTTCATGCCGCATTCAAAAATGCACAACCCGCATCCGTCACACTTGTCGTAATTAATCTTGATCGTGAAAAGCTTTTTATCGTTGTACATTTCTTCCCTCCTTTCTACCACCCCGATACTAACCTCCCTTGCACCCTAGGCACCGTCAAAGAGCTGGGACCATTTATCCAGCATCTGGGCACGCAAGGCTGGACTGACCTGTGCCACCCTCGGAAAGGTCTTTAGCCGCTCAAAGGGTTTACAGGCATCCACCAGGGCCCGGGAGCTGAAGCCCTTCCTTTCCGGGGGAATGATGGGATCCAGGGGACCGCTCCAACAACGGCGCATGATATCCATGTCGTATTCGGGGTCGCAGCGCGTGCACATGGCCCATACCACCTCATTGAGGTCCGTCGGATCGATGTCCTCATCAACCACCACGATAAATCGCCCCAGGTAGGCAGTGGCGTGACACTGGGCCGCCGACATCAAAGCCTGCCGCGCATGGCCCGAATAGCGCTGTTTGATGGACATCACCACCAGGAGCCGGCTGCCTCCCACCTCATGACAGGCAACGCCCTGGATATCGGGAATGCTGTTTTTTTCTAAATCATTCCACAACATGGCGGAGCGCAGCATGCCGGCGACAAAGGAGTTCATGGTGGGAGGTTTGCAGGGAGGCGCTCCCAGGATGATGGGATCGTTACGATACAAGACCCGTTTGACCCGGATCGTCGGTTCTTTGCGCATGGCGCTGCCATAGTATCCCGTCCACTCCCCAAAAGGTCCCTCTTCCCTCACTTCTCCGGGAATCGACTCTCCCTCGATCACCAACTCCGCCCCGGCCGGGATCGGCAGGCCGTTGCTGCCCGTCATTACCTCGATGGGAAAGCCTTTGATCCCTCCGGCAATGTCGTATTCACTGACGCCGTATTCGAATTCCTTGGTCGCCAGCATATGGAGCAACGGATCACCGCCGATCACCACCGAGATAGGGCAAGGTTTATTGGCGGCAAAATATTTTTCCCGTTGAATGTAACCGTGCTTACCCGGCGAGACGTAAAAAGCCGCTGTTTTAGCGTCATGGATCATTACCCGATAGGTTCCCAGATTGACCCATCCCTCATCGGGATCGCGCGTCACGGTCACGCTGCCCGTACCGATATAGCGGCCGCAGTCCTCTTCGTGCCACTTGGGGGCCGGGAATTTCAGCAGGTCGATGGCCTCTCCCTCATCGACATTCTCCATGACCGGTCCTGTTTGGACAAACTTGGGAGGGATGGGAACAATGGCGGCCAATTTCCTTCTGATGGCCTGAATCAGGTCGGTCTGACTCTTGCCGGCTTTGTCCAGATCCAAATTGAGAGTCAGCCCCAGGCGGGCCAGGGAGCTCAAGGAGTTGGTCAATACCCGCAATCCCGGCGCATATCCTTTAATCTCGTCAAACAATAAGGCGGGGACCTTCTTCCCTTTGCGCATATTCTCTTTGTGATTCAATTCCTGGAGAGCACCAATCTCCACGTTCCAATCGGCATCTTTAATAACCGTCAGCTCGTTAAAACCGGAAACTATCTGCAGCCACTCGCGTAAATCCTTATACTCCCTCATCCTCTCCTCCTTAATAGCTATTCAAAATCAATGATGCGATAAAATCAGCTGCGCAGGACCTATTGCCGGCGCGCCTCTTGCGTATCCCCCAGGAGTTCCTTGATCTGCTCGACGCCTTCGATAGCCTCCCTTCCCCAGAGATCAGCGCCTATCTTCTCGGCAAACTCGCGGGACGTCGCTTCTCCGCCGATGACCGTCTTAATCTTTCCTTTTAAGCCGGCCCTTCTCAATTCGTTTTCCAGGTCCTGCATCTTGGTAAGGGTAGGCGTCATGAGACTGGAGCAGCCGATGATCCGTGCTCCGCTTTCTGCAGCCGCTTCCACGAAACGCCGCACCGGAACCTCGCGCCCCAAATCGATGACTTCGAAACCTTCCAATTCCAGAGCCACCCTGACAATATTTTTGCCGATATCGTGAACGTCCCCTTCCACGACGCCCAAGACAATCTTTTCCCGATCATCCCGCCTGATTTCCGCTTGCATGAGGGGCATGAGAAACTGAAATCCTGCCTGAATGGCGTCACTCATCAACAAAAATTCGGGGAAAATAATCTCCGTTTTTTGGAATCTTTCATAAATTTCTTTGGAAAGGCAGCGCAATTCTCCTTTCCCGATTTCCTGGGCGCTGCTCCCGCGGGAAAGGCCCTCTTTTATCACCGTGAGAAAGGCTTCACAATCCCACTCCTGCAGCGCCGCGCTCAACTCATCATACAACTCCACACCTCTCTACCTCCTCAGGGTTGAATCTTGATCTCCGGAGATTGCACGGGATCAGCCTTGCGCACGCGGCACAAGAGAGACCTGGCCGGCATGCCGCCCCAGGCCGGATCGTAGTTGCCGCCCGTCAGCAGATTGCCGTTCGCCAGCCCCCCCCAGGCATGGGGCAGGGATACCACTTCGGGATGGATATCCGCCGTGGCCGCGGCTTTCATCAAGGCCATCCCCCGCTGGGTCTCGATAATGACCATGTCGCCGCTTTTTATGCCCAGTTTTTGGGCAGTCTTGGTGTTGATCTCCGCCAGGGGCTCCGGGTCCCTGGCCCGCAGGCTGGGAGTATTCCGGTGGAGAGAGTGCATATAGTGGAGCGGGCGGTTCCCGGTGATCAGGATCAAGGGAAAGCGCTCGTGCAACCGTGGCGAGGCAACGGGACTCTCGGAGGTTTCGTGAAATGTGGGCAGGGGATCGAGGCCATAGCTTGCCAGTTTTTGGGAATAGAATTCGCATTTGCCGCTGGGCGTATGGAACCCCTCTTTTTCATACTTCTTCCATTCCCGCTTCTGGTGAAAAAAGCCGCCGGGGTTCTCTTTCAAATCGTTGACCGTTACGGGAGAACGCAGCTGGCAGTCCTTCAGTATTTTATTCTGCATTTCCTCCGCATCTTTCCAGGGCAGGTACTTTTCTCCAAAACCCATCCGGTGGGCCAGTTCCCACCAGAGCTTCCAATCGGGCAGGCAATTCTCAGGCGGCTCGATGATCTTATTCATCAGAGCGAACATGGGTCGGCCCACATACTGATAAACTTCCTGTTGCTCGTAGGTGGTGCAGGCCGGCAGCACCAGATCCGCCAGTTCCGCCGTTTCGGTCATGAACAGGTCATGCACCACCATAAAATCCAGTTTCCCGTAGGCTTTCTTTTGCCGGTTCGCATCGACCCAGGAGAGGATAGGATTACCGGCCTGGACGATAAGCCCCTTGATGGGATAGGGTTCTTCCTCGAGCATCGCGTGGATCATGCCTTCCATGGGCGGCTGGCCGACGCAGTCATAATAAAGAGGCCATTTTTCCGCCCCGGCCCCCTTGGGGGGTCTCTCTGCTTCCGGAACTGTTTCCAGAGCAATTTTACTGAATATATAGAAGGGCATGAGCGTGGATCCGCCCCGTACATCGAGATTGCCCGAGAGGGCCACCATGAAACAAATGGCCCGGCAAGCCTGAAAGCCGTTTTCCACACAATCCAGGCAGTTGCCCTGGAAGATCACCGCCGGTTTGGTGGTGGCGTAGAGTCTCGCATAGGCTCTTATCAAGTCGGCAGCCACCCAGGTGATTTCCTGGACTTTTTCCGGGGTGTAAGACTTTATGTGCTGGGCAAGTTCAGCGAACCCCGTGGTATGTTTTTCGACAAACTCCTTATCATACAACCCCTCCTCGATCATCACGTTAATGATGCCCAGGGCCAGGGCGCAATCCGTGCCGGGCCGCAACTGCAAATGCATGTCCGCGGCCTTTGCCAAAAAGGTACGCCGCGGGTCTACCACCGCCAGTTTTACCCCCTGCTGCTTCATCAGAAACATATTGTCGGCGGCAAAGGGAACGGAACCGGTAGGATTTGCCGCCCAAGTGGTAATGAACTTGGATCCGATCAGGGTGGGAGGGGCATAACCGCCGTAGGTTGCCTCTCCGGCCAGGACCTTGGCAAAATAGCAGGTCGAGTCGACGGAATAGTAGGAGTCCGAGCCGAAGCCGATAAAAAAACGTCGGGCCGCATATCCGAAATCACGGAAACTCTCTACCTGGCCGATGTAACAGGCCAGGGCCTGGGCCCCGTATTTTTCCTTTATCTGGCCAAATTTGTCGAGCATCAGATTGAAGGCATCCTCCCAACTGATCTCTTTCCACCCGCCTTTCACTTTCCGCAGGGGATGGAGGATCCGGTTCTTCAATTCATGCTCATACCACTCGGGGATCACTTCTCCCTTGATGCAGATGGGACCCACAATGCTCTCCATCATGCCCACGACGCTCACGGGCTTGTTATCTTTTACCTCCACGTCTATGCCGCAACCGGGCGGACAAAAAAAACATATTGTTTTTCCTATCTTTGATCCATTATCCGGGGAATTTTTCTCAGCCATACTGCACCTCCTAAGTTATCTATTCTTTTCTCGATTCGAGTTCCTTCAAGCCCCGGCGCAAGGTCTTGCCACTGGCAGTCACGGGCATCTCCGGGATGAACTCCCAGGCCTTGGGAACCTTGTATTTCTCCAGCTTTTCCTCAGCAAACCGTTCCAATTCCGCTACGAGCTCTGGAGAAGGTTCGCAGCCAGCCTTTAATTTTATAAAAGCCTTGATTATTTCTCCTTTGACCGCATCGGGATGGCCGATACACCCTACCATGGCGACCGCGGGATGGCGGCTGAGGATGTCTTCAATCTCGTAAGGGGAAATCAGGTAGCCGGAGCTTTTGATGATTTCCATGTCCCGCGCCTTGAACCACACCACCCCTTCTTCATCCCGATAGGCAAGGTCTCCGGAGTAGAACATGCCGTTACTTACCACGGTCTTTTGCTTTTCCGGAAGCCTCCAATAAAGGGCCCCCGCCGCGCCGCAGGCCTTGATTATCCCGACCTCGCCTACGCCCAATTCTTCCTGGGTTTGCTCACTGACAATTTTCATCTCATATTCATCATAGGGGATACCTAACGACGTAGCGGAATGAACACCCGGCACGGTACCAATAAAATTCCACATTTCCGTATAGCCGTAAAAATTGAAAAAATCAGCCTTGGGCAGCATTTTCTTCAGAGAGGCCTCCAGTTCCGCCGTGAACGTCTCACCCGCCGTCATGAGTAAGCGGACGGAACTTAAATCATACTTCGGCATTTCCGGCAGCATCATGCGATACAACGTCGGAATACCAACCAGGACTGTTGCCTGATGACGTGCCGCCTGGGAGAGAAACTCTTCCACGCTGAATCGTTCCATGACGATGCAGGAAGCACCGAGATAAAGGGTATAGATGACCGCCGCATGTCCGTAAGCAAAAGGCAGGGGAGGAGAAATTGCCAAAATATCATCCTCCCTGAGACCGGCACGCTGCACCGTTCCGGCCACGTGCCCCAATACGCCCACGGGCGTCTGGATGCATCCTTTGGGGGAGCCGGTTGTCCCGGAAGTATAATGAATCATGGCCGCATCGTGGTAATATATGGGTTCGTTCTTGCCCTGTTCGGCGCCTTGTTCCAGCAACTGCTCCCAGAGAAGATAGTCTTTGCCCGCTGATGCCTCATGGACCCCGTAACAAATAACCTGCACCCCCGCCGCGATCCCGGCTTTCTCCACTTCTTCCAGAAGACCGGCGTCGACAATTATGGCCTTCACCTCGGCATCTTTCAGGATATGGGAGATCGAGGCCGCCTTCAGCAACACGAACAGCGGCACGGCGATCGCCCCTATCTTCTGAAGGGCCATATCGCTGATCACGAATTCCGGGCTGTTGACCATTCTGATCGCCACCCGGTCACCCGATTTTATCCCGATTTTCTGTAAGCTGTTCCCGAATTTCGTTGCCATCCGGCAAAGCTGGTCATAGCGCCAAGAGGTGTCTTTAAAAAAGATAGCCCTTTTGTTTCCTCTTCCCTGGTCGATATTCCGCTCTAAGAGGAATTCCGCCAGGTTAAAATTTTCCGTCCAGGGCACGAGTGTGGTAGGCTTGATAGATGGCCACGCCTCTGCCGGCGGCCAATACTCTTTTGGTATCCTCGTTCTGAGGAGTAGTTCACGCCTCACATCCATATGCTATCCCTCCTAAAAATACCCCCAAGCCAGAGCCCCTTTAAAGTTCCCCCGGCCTTAGAGGGTGTTCTGCCACTGCTCTGTCTGATGAATAGCGTCCTTCCAGCAGTACTCGACGCAAAGCCGGCACGTTTTACCGCAGCAGCTTTCCGTATCGACGGCCACGGCCTTTCCTTTCCGGATCTCATACACGCACACCGGACAGATAAAAGCACAGTCGCCGCACCCCGTACATTTTGCTTGATCGATGATAATCTTAAGCATCGCCATCCCTTTCTTTCTCGAAGTCCACCACCAGGTCTTTGATGATGGCAAACTTACGATGGGGTTTAATCACCATTTCTTGCGTGGCAAGCACCTGGCAGGCAAGGGCGGGAAGGCCATTAACTTCTACGACGCATCCGGCGCACCTGGCAGGACCAACGCCGTCACATCCGCAACGAAAGGCTATATTGGCATCCTGGTCTTCATAGATGCGCTTCAAGACCTGCAGGACCGTAAGCCCCTCCCATTCAACCTCGTAGGTATTGTATCTGGGTTCCTTATCCTGGGATGGATCAAACATGAAAATCTTCACGTTGGCCTTCTTATTCACTGTGAGCCTCCTTTTCAGGCTGGACAATGCACAGATCAACCGGTTCGGTGAACAACTTCATTTCCTCCCCCGCCTTCTGGATCATGATATGCTTCAGCCAACCGGGATCTGTCTTCGGAAAATCAATTCTTTCATGGAGACCCCGCGTCTCTTTCCTCAACAAAGCAGACCGGCAGACTAGTTCCGCAACATCGATCATGTTTCTGGCTTCCAGGGCGTCAAGCATGTCCAGATTGAAGACCCGGTGCTTTGCTGCGGTAGCCATGGCCGAGACATCTTTTTCCCTGATTTGCTGAAGTTGTTCCAGGGCCGCCGTGAGCCCCGCCTCGTCCCTTCCCAAGGTGGCATGCGTGGAGAGCACATCCCGTATCTTCCTCTTCACCTCCACGGGTCTCTTGCCTTTCGTCATTTTGAGAGGCGACATCATCTGCTGCGCCAGTTTCTCTACCTCGGCTCGGTTAATATCGGGCAAAGTACTCTCTTTGGCCCAGCGGGCCGCTTCCTGCCCCCCGATTATGCCCATGGCCAAACAGAAAGTAATGGAATTACCAGCGAGACGGTCCGCTCCGTCTTTCCCACCGGAGCCCACTTCTCCCACGGTGTATAACCCCTTGTAATTCGTCTCGCACCGTTCGTTGATCCAGCAGCCTCCCTGCACATAGTGAGCTCCCGGCGCGACTTCTATGGCATCATGACGGATGTCTAAACCGGCATCCTTTAATTTCTCAAAATAGTGAACGCCCGCGGCCTTGGCCAGAAAATTATCGATGAGATTCACGGGAAGATGACGGAAGCTCATATAGGCCCCTCCATGGGGCGACCCCCGCCCTGCTCGCACCTCGGTTACAATGGCCCGCGCGGCTGCCTCCCGGGTTACCCATTCTTTTTTCTCCGGGTAATATCTTTCCAGGAACCTCTCACCCATACTGTTATAAAAATGCGGATGCAAGTTGATCCAAAGCAAGTAGGGATAAATATCACCCCGGGCGTTGGCGGGCCACAGGTGTGCGGCGGGAATGAATTGCACAAACTCCATATCCATCATTTTAACTCCCGCCCGGTAGGCCATAGCGTGGCCGTCACCTGTGGCGGTCGGGTTGGCGGTTGTAAAATTATAACAGCCCATGAAGCCTCCCGTGGCCAAGACGGTCGACTTGGCCCGGTATACCTCGACGGCGCCTGTCCTCAGATCCATTCCCACCATACCACCCACGGCACCGTCACTGACCAACAGATCGGCGGCAAAAAAATCTTCCTTCACCTGGATCTTTCGCTTCTTGATTTGCCGGTACAAAGCCTTTCTGTATTCCGGGCCTAAGAAAAGACCAGGTTTGCCGCAGACGCTTCGGGGGAATGAATGCCCGGGAAAGGGCAATTGATAGTAATGATTTTCTTTTTTCGCTAAGCGCACCCCCCATTTATTCATGTCCGCCACAGTTTTCAGGCCAAGCCCCAAGAAAGTTTTCACCAAGGTTTGGTTATTCAGATACCATCCTCCCTTGATGGTATCCAGGACGTGAGTTTCCACGCTGTCGGGCGGATAGAGAGCCGCCTGAAAACCGTTGCCCGCCATCCATGCCGCGGCCCCGTCCTTACAAAAGGCACCTTTGTTTGTCAGGATCACATCAGCGCCACGTTCGGCTGCTTCAATGGCTGCTCTAATACCCGCGATCCCTCCCCCGATGACCAGTACATCTGAGCTTTTTTCCACAAACGTCATGTCGAGCTCCTTTATTCAGGCCTTGATATCTTTTCCCAGAAAAAACTATTTCAGGATCATAGGGACAATACAATAGATTGCATGGACCAATTATATAGTACATTCGGACTATGTCCAAAGATTTTAATTCGTACGATACTCCTTTGCAAATGGCATTGATTCCGGAGGGAGATGAAAACTTGTCATTTCAACGGATTTTTCCACTTTACCCCAGGAAAGCGCGAGAAGTCGGTATCGGTGGAGATCAACTCACAGCCGTGTTCACTAGCCAGAGCAGCTAGGTGCGCGTCGGTCACAAGGTTTGCGACAGCCTGGCCTTCGACCAACATTTTTTGAAAGACAATCCAGTGTCGGTCGGTAGGATGAATGATACGCGTGCAGGGTTGATCCAGCCAGCTTTGTACACGAGAGAGCGCCTGATCGAGAGACAGTGGGCGCTCAAAGACGCGCGGATTCGTGCCGATGCGGATGAACGCACCAAGGACGGTCCAGCAAAGGCACACTGGTGAGGCATCAGACAACTGAGCATCCCACCATTTGCGTGCCATCACATGGTGAGGACTTTGTTGGTCTTCAGCATACAAGAGGATGTTGGCATCCACGAGGATCACCGGTGCTCTTCCCCTTCGATCTGAGATAGGAGCTCCTGGATGTTGTCCAGATTCCTCCCGGCTTTCAGCCCCATCTTGTGGGGGCGGGTGTGATAGGATCGAGTTCGCGGCGGGGTATCCTCAACCATCTGCAATCCGGTACGGAGCGCCTCATTAACCACGCGCCGAAAGGGCGTACGGAGCTTTGCCGCAATGGCTTTCGCTTTGTCCAGAACATCGTCGTCTATGATAAGTGTTGTTCTCATAACGTCATCATAGCATCATGCGGCATGATGTCAAGGCATCATTTTGGTTGGGCGAACGTATGCCTCACCGGTGGCCGGAAGCCGAAGGCTGACGGCCATCCGTGTGCAGGCAATGGTTATGCGACTTGTAACATCTTATTGGCAAAATCGCGGCCTGATGTAGATGGAGGTAGTTCTTTGCCATCGGTTTTATATAGGTAAGCGGTTATTAAACCACCTCTGGTTTACGCGGGTTTGACCAATGCCTTGTCGATGTATTGTGGCAGCAGCGCACGATACTCTTCTTCAGTGCTGGCGTGGGGAAGGCGCTCAAAAAGATAACGTAAGTAACAGTAGGGCTCCAGCCCAGTGGCTTTGGCTGTTTCAATTAGACTGTAAAGCGTGGCACTGGCCTTCGCCCCTT